>Ga0209154_1000001_pt1 | contig 267592 bp, 252 predicted proteins | sample GraSoiAngelo_121_FD_185878 | JGI IMG/M metagenome (GOLD analysis project Ga0209154, IMG submission 185878) | Grasslands soil microbial communities from the Angelo Coastal Reserve, California, USA - 14_0919_12_20cm (SPAdes) (version 2) | ecosystem: Environmental > Terrestrial > Soil >... | reverse complement strand
CATTGTAGCATATCTGCGGATCGCCCTGACAATCCGGCAAAGCCATTATGGCACAGCGCTCACAAGAATGAGGTGAACGTTTCAAAAGGACGTGTCGCGCCAGGCGGCGTAGAGATAGGGGGATGGACGATCTCCGCGTCGCCGAGCGCGGCGCCGTCTCGACGCTCGTGCTCAACCGCCCCGCGAAGCGAAACGCGATCACCCTCGAGATGTGGCAGGCGCTTCCCGCGCTCCTCGCCGACCTCGCGTCCGACCCTGAGCTCCGCGTCCTCGTGGTCCGGGGCGCCGGCGCCGAGGCCTTCGCGTCCGGCGCCGATATCTCCGAGTTTGAGCGCGTCCGGTCCGACCGCGCCACTGCCCGGCACTACAGCCGCGTGGTTGAGGCGGCCGACCTGGCGCTCGCCGCCTTCCCCAGGCCGACGATCGCGATGATCCACGGGTTCTGCGTCGGCGGGGGCCTCGAGGTCGCGCTGGCCTGCGACCTGAGGTTTGCCGATCGCGCGGCGACGTTCGGCATCACCGCGTCGCGGTTGGGCATCATCTACGGCCTGACCAGCACGCGCCGGCTCGCCGGCATCGTGGGGCCGAGCCACGCGCGGGACATCCTGTTCAGCGCGCGGCTGGTGGGCGTGGAGGAGGCCCGGGCGATGGGGCTGGTGAACATGGTGTGCGAGCCGGATGCCCTGGAGGCGCAGACGCGCGCCTATGCCCGGAGCCTGGCGGAACTGGCCCCGCTGTCGCAGCGCGGCGCGAAACTGATGCTGCAGCATCTCCTGGGAGAGGGAGAGATGACCGAGTCGGACCTGCTGGCGTTCGTCGACCAGGCGTATGACAGCGAAGACTATCGGGAGGGGGTCCGCGCGTTTCTCGAAAAGCGCCGGCCCCGGTTCCGCGGGCGGTAGGGCGATGCGACCGCTCGACGGCGTCCGCGTCGTGGACCTGACCCGGTTTCTCGCGGGACCGTTCTGCACGATGGAGCTGGGCGATTTCGGGGCCGACGTGATCAAGGTCGAGCCCCTGGACGGCGATCACTCGCGGTATCAATCCCTCCGCTCCGACCTGGTGGGCAACAGCTATTTTTTCGCCGCGGCCAACCGCAACAAACGGAGCGTCACGGTCGACACCAGAACGGACGGGGGTCGGGAGATCATCCGCCGGCTCGTCCGGCGCGCGGACGTGCTGGTGGAAAACTTCAGGCCGGGCGTGATGGAGCGCCTCGGCCTGGGCTATGCGGCGCTGCGCGAGGAAAATCCCCGGCTGATCTACTGCAGCATCACGGGGTTCGGCAGCACCGGGCCGTACAGCCAGCGGCCGGGGTTCGACCAGGTGGGGCAGGGGATGTCGGGGTTCATGAGCATCACCGGCCAGGAGCCCACGGGGCCGACGCGCGCCGGCATCGCGCTGGCCGATCTGACCTGCGCGACGACCGCGTGCCGCGGCATCCTCCTCGCCCTGCTCGCCCGCGGGCGCACCGGCAGGGGGCAGGAGGTCCGTGTGGCCATCGTCGACTCGATGGTGGCGCTCCTGACCTGGAGCGCGGGAATGTACTTCGAGACCGGGACGCCGCCCGGCGTGGCCGGCAACCACCATCCGCTCGCCTCCCCCTTCGGCGTCTACCAGGCGAAGGACGGGCCGTTCAACCTGTGTGCCGGCAACGAAGCGATGTGGAAGCGCCTCTGCGAGGCCATCGGCCGTCCCGAACTGTGCGAGGACCCCCGGTTCCGGACGGTCAACGACCGGGTGGCCCACCGGGCTGATCTCGATCCCATCCTCAATACGGCGTTCCGCGCCCGCACGCGGGCGGAATGGGTCGCCTTTCTCAATGAGCGCGGGGTGGCCGCCGGCCCGATCTACAATCTGGCCGAGGTCTTTGCGGACCCGCAGATCCTGCACCAGCAGATGCTGGTGGAGATGCCGCACCCCGTGCACGGCCGCGTGAAGATGATCGGGATGCCGGTCAAGCTGTCTGAAACCCCCGGGGCGTTCCGCCTCCCGCCGCCGCTGCTCGGCGAGCACACCGAGGAGGTGCTCCGCGAGGCCGGCTACACCGACGAGGGGATCGCGGAGCTGCGCGCGGCGGGCGTCATCGGCGAGGCGCCTCACCCCGGGTCGGAGGACGTGCGCCCGACGTGACCCAAAGCGCCGAGTTCGCGGGGCGTAGCTCGCGGACGCCTCCGACCGAGCACGCCGGGGGTGACGGCGCGACCGTGCCCGCCCAGGCCGCCGGCCCGCTCCGGGGGCTTCGGGTGCTGGACCTCGGCAATATGATCGCGGGCCCGTGCTGTACCCGTGTGCTCGCGGATTACGGCGCCGAGGTGATCAAGGTCGAGCAGCCGGGCCCGGGGGATCCCATCCGCGGCTGGCGCGGCCAGTCCCGCGGGCACTCGCTCTTGTGGAAGTTTCTGTCCCGCAACAAGCGGGCGGTCACGCTCGACCTGCATCAGGAGGAAGGACAGCGGCTGGCCCGGCGGCTCTACGGCGTGGTCGATATCGTCGTGGAGAACTTCCGCCCGGGGGTGTTGGAGCGCTGGGGGCTGGCCCACGCGCAGGTCGAGGAGGCGCATCCCCATCTCATCATGGTCCGCATCAGCGGGTACGGGCAGACCGGCCCGTACCGGGACCGCGCCGGGTTTGGCGGGGTGGCCGAGGCGATGGCCGGCGTGCGACACCTCACCGGGTATCCGGACCGGCCGCCCACGCGGGTGGGGTTTGCCCTCGCCGACTCGGTGGCCGGGCTCTACGGAGCGATCGCCGCGCTGGCGGCCGTCGAGGAGCGCCGGCGGAGCGGGCGCGGGCAGGAGATCGACGTCGCCCTGACCGAGGCGACGTTCAGCCTGCTCGACGATCTGCTGCCGGCCTACCACACGCTGGGGATCATCGGACAGCGCCACGGGACGGGTCTTCCCGGGGTCGCCCCCAGCAGCATCTATCCCACGCACGATGGTCAGTACGTGGTCATCGGCGCCAACAACAACAACGTCTTCCGCCGGCTCGCCACCCTGATGGGCCGGACCGACTGGCTGGCCGATCCCGAGTTGAGCGACGATCGGGGCCGGGGGCGGCGGCAGGCCGAACTGGACGCCGCGGTCGCCGCCTGGACCGGGCAGTTCACCCTGGCCGAGATCACCGGCCGCCTGGCGGAGGCCGGCGTTCCGGGGGGGCCCGTGTACGATATCGCCGGCATCTGCCGGGATCCGCAGTTCCAGGCGCGCGAGATGATCGTCGAGATCGACGATCCGGATGTCGGCGCCCTGGCCCTCCCCGGAATCGTGCCGCGGTTCAGCCGGACCCCCGGGACGATCGCCTGGGCAGGCCCGCGGATGGGAGAGCACAACGACGAGGTCTACGGCAGTCTGCTGGGGCTCTCCGGCGCGGAGATCGACGGCCTGCGCGAGCGTGGAGTGATCTGAGTGCGCCTTCCCGCGCGGGTCACCATCGAAGAGGTGGGGCTGCGCGACGGCCTTCAGTTGATCGGCTCCGTGGTCCCGGTGGAGGTGAAGCTGCGTCTCCTCCGTGCCCTCTACGGCGCCGGGATCCGGGCGATGGAGGTGACCTCCTTTGTCTCCCCCAAGGCCGTGCCGCAGTTCTCCGACGCGGAGGCGGTCGCCCGGGCGGCGCTGGCGCTCCCCCACCTCGACGTCTCGGCGTTGATTCCGAACCTCCGCGGGTTCGAGCGCGCGCGCGAGGCCGGGGTCCGGCGGTACACCGTGGTGATCGGCGCGACCGATCGCTTCAACGAGCGCAACGTCCGCATGACCGTGACAGAGTCGCTGGAGCAACTGGACGCCGTCGCCGCGGGCGTCCGGGCCGCGCCCGGGGCGGATCTCGCGGTCGGGATCGCCGTGGCGTTTGGCTGTCCGTACACCGGCCGCGTGCCGCTCGGGGCCGTCGTCCGGATCGTGGAGCATGCTCGGGCCCTGGGCGTCCGCGCGATCAGCCTGGGGGACACCATCGGGGTGGCCACCCCCCTGCAGGTGGCCACCACGATCGCCCGCCTGATGGAGGCGCACCCGGACCTGTGCCTCGTACTGCACCTCCACGACACCCGGGGGATGGGGCTCGCCAACGTCCTGGCGGGGTGCGAGGCCGGCGTGACCCGCTTCGACAGCGCGGTGGGCGGTCTCGGCGGCTGCCCGTTTGCGCCGGGGGCGACGGGGAATATCGCGACCGAGGACGTCAATCACATGCTGCAGGCCATGGACATCGAGACCGGCATCGACCAGCAGGCGCTGCTCGAATGCGGCCGGCTGGTGCGGGACGTGATCACAGCCGAGCTCGCCAGCCACTCGCTGCGCGTCCACCTCGGACGCGGCGCCTGACCCGCCGCCCCGGCGCCCGCGGTGCAGGATTTTCTGGGCCGCGCGCGAAATGGCAGGAGGCACTGACACAACCGGACGCAGCACCGTCGGAGCATCGCATCCGTGAACACGCCGCAGCAGCGACACCGTGACACCCGGCCGCACCCGCCGCGGCCGTTCCCCGGTCTCTCCTCCTGCGCCCGGCGCTCGACGCATCGAGGTGTCGACTGAACATCGGTCTGTTTACCGATTCGTACCTGCCGCGCAGCAGCGGCGTGGTCCGGGCCGTGGACATGGCCGCGCGAGGGCTGCGGTCGCGGGGCCATCGCGTCTACATCTTTGCCCCCTCGTACCCCGGGTACACCGACGCCGCCCAGGACATCTACCGGTTTCCCTCCATCGCGCCGCCGGGGCACGCGGATTTCCCCCTGGCGGTCCCGTACTCCGCGGCGCATCTGCGGACGCTCCGGGGCCTCCGGCTCGATCTCATCCACAGCCACTCGCCCTTCCTCCTCGGGGGGCTGGGGGCCTGGGTGGCGCACACGTTTCATCGGCCGCTCGTCTTCACCTACCATACCCTCTACGCCGAGTACGCGCACTACGCGCCCCTGGTGGGAGAATTGACCCGGCCGTTCATCATCGCCTACACGACCGCCTACTGCAACCGGTGCGACCGGGTGCTGGTGTCCGTCCCCGCCATGACCGGCATCCTCCGCGCCTACGGGGTTCGCGCGCGCATCGAGGTCGTCCCCAGCGTGGGGATCGACCCCGCGGAGTTCGCGCACCCCTCCCCCCAGACCGTGCGCGATTGGTATCACATCCCCGCGGACGCGTCCCTCCTGCTGTTCGTCGGCCGCCTGGCGCGCGAGAAGGGCGTCGCGCTGCTGCTGGAAGTCGCCGCCGCCCTGCCGGACGTTTGGCTCCTGCTCGTGGGCGATGGGCCCGAGCGGCAGGACCTGCAGGCGCAGGCGCAGCGCCTCGGCCTCGGGGAGCGGATCATCTTCGCCGGCGAGTTGGACCACGCCCACGTCGTCGATGCCCTGTATGCCTGCGATCTGTTCGTCTTTCCGTCCCAGACCGAGACCCTCGGGCTCGCGGTGCTCGAGGCGATGGCGGCCGGCCGCGTGGTGGTGGCGGTCCAGGGCGGGGCGATGCCGGACATCGTCCGCGACGGCGAGACCGGCCGCGTCGTGCCGCCGGATCCCGAGGCCCTGCGCCGCGCGATCGCGGACCTGCTGGCCGCGCCGGGACAACGGCAGGCCTGGGGGGCGCGGGCGCAGGCCGCCGCCGCGGCCTACCGGCAGGACCGGGTCCTCGAGCAGGTGCTCGGCGTGTACGACGCGTTGCTGGAGAGCCGGCATGCCGTGGTCCGTCCGGCGCCATAGGATCATGCGGAGGCACCCGCGCCGCCTGATGCGCGGGCGGTCGCCCGGTCGGGGCGAAGGCCCGGCCCGGGCCCGGGCGGGCGACCCGGGGGAGGAGCCGGCGTGCGCCTGAAGCGCCTGGAGCTGAGCGGGTTCAAGACCTTTGCCGAGCGGACCGCGATCGAGTTCGCCTCCCAGGTCACCGGCGTGGTGGGCCCAAACGGGAGCGGCAAGACCAACATCTTCGATGCGATCCGCTGGGCGCTCGGTGAGGGAAGCCTGCGGTCGCTGCGGGGCGTGCGCACCGAGGATATCATCTTCGCCGGCACGGAGCGGCGGCGCCCGCTGGGCCTGGCGGAAGTGACGCTCGTGCTGGACAACGAAGACGGCACGCTCGCCCTTCCAGCGGGGCCCAACGGCGACGCACCGCCGATGCCCCTGGCCTTCGCGGAGGTCACGGTGACCCGCCGCGCGATGCGCAACGCCGGGAGCGAGTACTTCATCAACGGGCTTCCCTGCCGGCTGCGGGACATCCAGACGATGTTCCTCGGGACGGGGCTCGGCGGGCATTCCTACGCGCTGGTCGCCCAGGGCGAGGTCGAGCAGATGCTGGACGCCTCGCCGGAGGAGCGGCGGATGATCCTCGAGGAAGCCGCCGGGCTGGCCAAGTACAAGCGGAGGCGTCACGACGCCGAGCGGCGGATGGCGGCCGCCGAATCGACGGCGCTGCGCGTGACCGACATCCTGGGAGAGCTCGACGCCCAGACGGCCCAGCTCGCGGCGCAGGCGGAGGCGGCGGAGCGGTACCAGGCGCAGACGCGCGAGCTGCGGACCCTCGAGCTCTCGCTCCAGGTGGAGGAGGTCCGGCGGTGCGTCCGGGCCCAGCGCCGCGTCCGCGAGCACCTGGAGGAGATCGCCGCGCGCCGCCGCGAGGCCGAAGAGGCGGTGCGGGCGCTCGCCGAGCAGTGCGCGGCGCTGGACCGGCGGGCCGTCGAGGCGGGCCGCGAGTGGGAAGAGATCCAGCGTTCGCAGATGACGCTGACCGAGCGCCGCGCCCACGCCGCCGCCGAGGTGGACCTGGCCGCCGAGCGCCTCCGCGGGGTGGAGGGGCAGCGCCAGCGGCTCGACCGGGAACTCGCCCGCGCCCGCGCGGAGGGCGATGCCCTCGAGCGCGAGCGCGCCGCCCTCGCGGACACCATGGGAGACCTTGCCGCCGGGGTGGACGGGGGGCGGGCAGAGCTCGAGGCCGCCGAAGCGAAGGTGCTTGAGCTGGACGCGGCGGCCGCCCACGGAGAGGAGCAGCTGGACGCCGGCCGCGCGGCCGCGCGCGCCATTGCGGAGCAGCGCGCGCACGCCGCCAACGAGGCGGCCGCCGTGGAAGCCCGCGAAGCGGCGCACCGGGATCGGGCGGCCGGACTGGGCGAACGGGTCCACTACTTGACGGAGCGGTTGAGCGCGGTGCGCGCCGACCTCGCGGCCCGCGCGGGCGAATCCGAGAAGGGGGAGGCGGACCTGGAAGAGGCGCGCCGCCGCCTCGCGGCGCTCCGCGCCGATCTCCAGGCCCACTCGGCCGTCCGTGAGGCGCTGCTGGCCGAAGAGCGGCAGCTCGAGATCGAACGGGAGGGGCTCGCTTCCCGCCTCCGCTATCTCGAGGAGGCCCGGGCGCAGTTCCGAGGCTATGACGGCGGCGCGCGGGAGATCCTGCTGGCGTGGCGGAGCAACCCTGCTCGGGTTCCCGGTCTGGCGGGAACGGTGGCGGAGTTCCTCAGCGTGCCCCGGGAACTGCGGCGGGCGTGCGAGGCCGCGTTGGGTGCCGGGCTCTCCGCGCTCGTGGTGGCCACGGTCGAGGACGCGCGGGCGGCCCTCGCGCTGCTCGGCGGGGAGGAGCGCGGGGGGGTGATGTTCGTCCCGGCGGCGGAGGTCTTGTCCGACGCGCCGCCGGCCGCGCCGCCGCCGGCGGCCGCGGATCCCGCGATGCTGGGGCGCGCCGTCGATCTGGTCCAGGTGGTGGGTCCGCATGCCGCCGCGATCGGCGCGCTCCTCTCTGATGTCTTCATCGTCGCGGACCTGGACGCCGCGCTGAGGCTGCGCGCGGGCGGATACCGCGGGCGTGTGGCGACGCTCGCCGGCGAGGTCCTCACGCCCCAGGGGGTGCTGATCGCCGGCCGCGACGGCGGGGATCGCGGGAGCATCCTCGGGAGGTCGGAAGAGGTGGCCGAGGTCCGCAGCGCATTGGATCGTGCGGAGGCGTCGGCCGGCGGGCTCGGGCAGCGCCGCGAGGAGAGCGACCGCCGCATTCGCGAGGCCGAGGGTGCCGCCGCGGCGGCCGCGGCGGACGCCGACCGGCAGGCCGAGGCGCTGGCAGAGGCCCGCCGGCGCCTCACCATCGTCGAGGCGGAGGCGGCGCGGCTGGAGGACGAGATCGCCCAGGTGCGCGCCGATGCGGCCGCCGCCGACCACGAAGCCGCCGCCCTGGCCGCCGTCCGCGAACGCCTGCGCCGGGACGCGGAGAGCCTGGAGACCCGTCTTGCCGAGGTGGAGCGGCAGGGGGCGGCCATGGCCGCCGAGGTGCGCGGCCAGGCCGGCGCCCGGCGCGACGCCGCAGCCCGGGTGACCGAGCTCCGGATCGCGCTGACACAGCTGGGTGGCCGGGTCGATGCGGCGAAGGCCAGGATCGCGGAGGTCGAGCGCGGGCTCGTCCAGGTTGCCGGCCGGTGCGACGAACTCGCGGGCGAAGGCCGTGATCTCGCCGCCGAGGCGGTCCGCCTCGATGCCGAGCGGACGGCCGCGCGGGCGCGCTGCGAGGCGCTCGACGCGGAGAGTGCCCTCCTTGCGGCGTCCCAGGCCGCGCTGGACGATGAGCGGGCCACCCTGGCCGCCCGCCGGACCGAAGCGGAAGCGGGGCACCGGGACGGCCTTGGCCGCGCCGCCGCGCTCGCCGACGAGGCGCACAAGGCGGAGGTCAAGCAGGCCCAGGTCGAGGCGGAGCTGGGCGGCGCGCGGCGGCGCCTGGAAGAGGAGTTCGGACTCCCCTTTGAACGGGCGGCCGGCGCCGTCCCCGACGGCGTCAACCGCGACGAGGCGCTGGGGCGGATCGAAGCGTTGCGCGGTCTGATCGCGGCGATGGGCCCGGTGAACCTCCTGGCGATCGAGGAACACCGGCAGGTCGCCGAGCGGGCCGAGACGCTCCGGACGCAGCTGGAGGATGTGCAGGGCACGATCGCCGCGCTGCGGACCCTCATCGCGCAGCTCGAGGACGTGATCCGCATTCAGTTCGACCAGACCTTCAGGGCGGTCCACGACGAGTTTGCCGCCCTGTTCGTCCGCCTCTTTTCCGGCGGCCGCGCGGGGCTCGAGCTCGTCCCCGGGGTCGACGGCGCCGAGCCGGGCATCGATATCATCGCCCGGCCGCCCGGGAAGAAGCTGCGCAGTCTCGGCGCCCTCTCCGGGGGGGAGCGCGTCATGGTGGCGCTGGCGCTCGTCTTCGCGATGCTCAAGGTCCGTCCGAGCCCCTTCTGCGTCTTCGACGAGATCGAAGCCGCTCTCGACGAGGCGAACACGCGCAAGGTGAGCGAGGTGCTGCGGGAGCTGGCCGTCCAATCGCAGATCATCGTCATCACCCACAACAAGGCGACGATGGAGGCCAGCGACGTGCTCTACGGGGTCACCATGGAGGAGCCGGGCGTCTCGCACATGATCTCCGTGCGCCTGGTGGCTCCGGACGAGCGGGGCGAGCCTCAGGCGGTTGGGTAGTCCGGGAGACCCGGCAGGCGGCAGCCCGGCAGGGCCGGCAGGCGGCAGCCCGGCGGGGCCGGCAGGCGGCAGCCTCCCGGGGTGGCTCGGGCGCCTCCGCGCCGGGCTGGCCAGAACCCGCCAGTCGCTCACCGCCCGGGTCGATGATCTGCTCGGCCGGGGCGTCGACGAACGCTTCTACGAGGAACTGGAAGAGACGCTCGTCCAGGCCGACCTCGGCGTCCGCACCGCCACCACCGTCATCGCCCGCCTTCGGGCGCGGGTCCGCAGCGGTGCCGTCAGCCCGGACGCCCTCCGGCTGGAGCTGAGAGCGATCGTGACCGCGGCGTTGGGCGAGCCGGCGGCCCTCGTCCTCACGCCCCCTCCGGCGGCGGTGATCCTCCTCGGCACCAACGGCAGCGGGAAGACGACCACGGCCGGCAAGCTGGCGGCGCGCCTGCGGGGAGAAGGGAGGAAGGTGCTGGTCGCGGCCGCGGACACGTTCCGCGCGGCGGCCATCGACCAGCTGGGGATCTGGGCCGCGCGCGCCGGCGTGGAGGTGATCCAGCACCAGGCCGGGGCGGACCCTGCCGCGGTCGTCTACGATGCGGCCCAGGCCGTGCGGGCCCGGCACATCGACGTGCTGATCGTGGACACCGCGGGCCGGCTGCACACGAAAACGAATCTCATGGCGGAACTCACGAAGCTCGACCGCGTCCTGCGCCGCGAACTGCCCGCCGCTCCCGTGGAGGTCCTCCTCGTGCTCGATGCCAATACCGGGCAGAACGGCATCGCGCAGGCCCGGCAGTTCAAGGCCGCGCTTCCGGTCACCGGGATCGTCCTCACCAAACTGGACGGCACCGCGCGCGGGGGCGTGGTGGTGGCGATCGCCGAGGATCTCGGGCTGCCGGTGAAGCTGATCGGATTCGGCGAAGGCCCGGACGATCTCCAACCCTTTGACCCCCGGGCGTTTGCCGAGGCGCTGTTCGTCCCCGACGCGCGCCCGGCGTGACCGCCGCCCCGCCCCTGTGATAGTATGTTAAGGGTAATGCCTTTACAGCGTACCTTCAGCAGCCGGCTGCCGCGGGCCCTCGATGGGCGGATGGCGGTCGTGCGCCTCTTCGACGCCTACGCCGCGCTCCTCACCGAACGCCAGCGCGTGATGGTGCGCATGTACTACCACGACGACCTGTCGCTGGGCGAGATCGCCTCCCGGTTCAACGTCACCCGGCAGGCGGTGTTCGACAGCCTGCGGCGATCGGTGAACGAGTTGGGGTCGCTCGAGGAGCGCCTCGGCCTGCTGGCCGCGCGCGACCGGCAGACGCGGGTGCGCGAGACGCTGGCGGCGCGGCTCGCAGAGGTGGAGGAGCGCCTCGCCCGCCTCGCCGACCCGGACGGCGCGGATCTGGGGGGATTGCGGAGCGCCCTGCGCGCGCTGCGCGACGCGCTGTGACCGCGACGGCATCGCAGTACTTCACGCCCGCCCCGCCGTCGGCGCCGCGGCTCCGCACCATCGAGTTCCGCGACGGCGATCGGGTGTTCAGGTTCCGGACGGCGGCCGGCGTGTTCGCCCGCGCGGCGGTTGATCCCGGGAGCCGCCTGCTGCTCGAGGCGGTGGCCCGGCGCGACCGCGGCGGGCGCGTCCTCGATCTGGGGTGCGGGTACGGGGTGCTCGGGATTGTGGCTGCGGTGCGCGCCCCCGGCGCCCGCGTGATGCTCGTGGACGTCAATCCGCGCGCGGCCGCGCTGGCCGCGGAGAATGTCCGGCTCAACGAGGTGACCAACGCCGAGGTGCGGTGCGGGGATGGCTGCGCGCCCGTGGCCGACCGGCGGTTCGACCTGGTCCTGTTCAATCCTCCGATCCGGGCGGGCCGACGCGTGGTGGTCAGGCTGATGCACGAGGCGCACGCCTGCCTTGCGCCCGGCGGGCGGCTCTACATGGTCGTCCGGACCAGGCAGGGGGCGCGGACGCTCGCCCGGCTCCTGGGCGACATCTTCGCGCGGGTGACCGAGGTCGAGCGGGGGGGCGGATTCCGGGTGTACGAGGCGCGCGATGTTTGAGCAGCTCCAGAGCCGGCTCGGCGAGATCTTCACACGCCTGCGGGGCCGGGGGACGCTCTCGCCCGACGATGTCGACGCGGCGCTGCGCGAGGTCCGGCTCGCCCTCCTCGAGGCCGACGTCAACTTCAAGGTGGCGCGCGACTTCGCGGCCCGCGTGCGCGAGGCCGCGGTCGGGCAGGAGATCTGGAAGAGCCTCACGCCCGGCCAGCAGGTCGTGCAGATCGTGTTCGCCGAACTGACCCGGGTCCTCGGCGCGACGCACCGTCCCCTGCAACTGGCCCCGACGCCGCCGACCGTGATCCTGCTGGTGGGGCTGCACGGCACCGGGAAGACGACGACGGCCGGAAAACTGGCGCTCCACCTCAAGAAGCAAGGCCGGACCCCGCTCCTGGCCGCCGCCGATGTCTACCGGCCGGCCGCGGTGGCCCAGCTCCAGGTCGTCGGACAGACCGCCGGTGTCCCGGTCTTCGCGCTCGAGGGCGCGGCCGATCCCGTGGAGGTGGCGCGCGCGGCGCTGGACCAGGCGCGCCGGACCGCCGACGTGCTGATCATCGACAGCGCCGGACGGCTGCACATCGACGACGGGCTGCTCGCCGAGCTGGCGAGGATCCGGGAAGCGACCGCGCCGCACAACACCCTGCTCGTCCTCGACGCCATGGCCGGGCAGGACGCGGTGCGGATGGCCGAGGGCTTCCGCGGCGCGGTCCCCATCGACGGGCTCATCCTGACGAAACTCGACGGGGATGCCCGCGGCGGTGCCGCGCTGTCGGTCGTCGCCGCGCTCGACCGGCCGGTCCTCTTCGTCGGCACGGGCGAGCGGCTGGACGCGCTGGAGCCGTTTCACCCGGATCGGATCGCCTCGCGCATCCTGGGGATGGGGGACGTGCTCACCCTTGTCGAGCGGGCGCAGGAGCAGGTCTCGGCGGAGCAGGCGAGCGAGATGGAACGCCGGCTCAGGCGCGCCGAGATCACGCTCGAGGACTTCACCAGGCAGCTCCGGCAGATTCGGGCGATGGGTCCCCTGGACCAGGTGCTGGGGATGATCCCGGGCCTCGGCCCGCGCATGCGCGGAATGTCCGTCGACGAACGGGCCCTCGGACGCATCGAGGCGATGGTCAGCTCCATGACCCCGGACGAGCGGCGGCGGCCCCAGGTCATCGATGGGAGCCGCCGGCGGCGGATTGCCCGGGGGAGCGGGACGTCGGTCCCCGAGGTGAACCGGTTCCTCCGCCAGTTCGAGGATGTCAAAAAGATGCTGCGGCAGATGGAGTCGCAGGGCCGCCGCAGAGGGAAGTTTCCCATGGCGTTTCCCCCCCGATGAGGCGAACGGGCGGGTCGCCGGGGAAGGGGATCAGGCATCATACGCGTCAGAGGAGGGAGTGCGGATGAGCGTCAAGATCCGGTTGATGCGTCGGGGCGCCAAGGGCCAGCCGTTTTACCGGCTGGTCATCGCGGACGTCCGGAGCCCCCGCAGCGGGAAATATATCGAAGCGGTGGGGTTCTACAATCCTCGGACCGAGCCTTCCACGATGAAGGTGGACGAGGAAAAGGTCATTGCCTGGCTCCGCAAGGGCGCGCGGCCGTCCAATGCGGCGAGGGTGATTCTGCAAAAGACCGGGGTGCTCCAGCGGTGGGAGGAGACCCGGGCCAGGGTGGCGCGGTGAAAGCCTTCATCGAGTTGGTCGCGCGGTCCCTGGTGGATCATCCCGAGGCGGTGGACGTCCGCGAGGTGGCGGGCCCCCATGCCACGGCCGTCGAGCTCCGCGTCCTCCCCGACGATCTGGGCAAGGTGATCGGCCGAGGCGGCAGGGTGATCAAGGCGATCCGGACCCTCGCCCGGGCCGCCGCGACCCGAGGCGGCAAGCGGGTGACGGTGGAGATCGTCCGGCCGGAGGGCGCCGACCGCCCATCGGAGAGCCGGGATTCAGGAGGTGAGCCATGACATCGATTACCGTGCAGCGGCCGGTGGTGATCAAGGCCATTGTCACCGAGGCGTTCAAGCGCCTCTACATCGCGGATATCGAAGACGCCATCAAACGCGTGGACGCGATCATGCAGCAAATCGACGTCCAGGCCCGCCGCTTCGAGCTGGAGCGGCAGGTCACCCCCCAAACCCGCGCCGTCCGTCAGCAGCTCGATCTGGAGCGCAGCCGGCAGGAAGCCACCCGCATGGAGCTGCAGGCCCGCCTGCGCGAAGCCCAGGACCTCGAGCTCAACTCGGAATATACGCAGGGCACGATCGAGGGGACGGTCAGCGTCTCCGTGGGGGACAACCTCTTCGACAAGATCTCCCGGACCGAGATCCTTGTCAAGGACGGGATCATCCTCGAGATCCGGGAGGCCTCCGCCTCGCTCCTCATCACGCCCAGCGGCGGGTAACGGCCGGTGGTGGCGCCGGCGGGGCACCGAAGGAAACGCGTGGCCGGGGCGCAGCGCCCCCGGGGCTCCGGAGGCTCCGAGGATCGCATCATCGTCGGGGAGGTGGTGGGCGCCCACGGCGTGCGGGGAGACGTGCGGGTGGCGCCGGTGACCGATTTCCCCGACCGCCTGCTCGGCCTCGCCGACGCCGTGCTGGTGTCGGCCGGCGCGGCGCGGCCGGTGCGGGTGGAGCGGTCCGGCCGGTCGGGGCGGGTCGTGCTCATGAAATTTCAAGGCACCGGCACGCGCGGGGCGGCGGAGGCGCTGCGCGGAGCCACGGTCGAAATCCCGGCGCGCGACGCGCTCCCGCTGCCGCCCGGGCAGTTCTACACCTTCCAGGTGATCGGGCTGGAGGTCCGGACCCCGGAGGGCAAGGCGATCGGCCGGATCGTCGACATCCTCCGCACCGGAAGCAACGACGTCTACGTCGTGCGCCCTCCGGAGGGAGGCGAGATCTTGCTCCCCGCCGTCGACAGCGTCGTCCAGCGGATCGACATCGGCGCGGGGGAGCTCGTGGCGCGGCTGCCGGAGTGGACCTCGTGAGGGTCGACGTCGTCACGATCTTCCCGGAGGTGTTTCCGGGGCCGCTCGCCGTCGGCGTCCTCGGCCGGGCGCGGGAGCGAGGCATCCTCGACCTCAGGGTGTGGGATCTGCGGGACTTCACCGCGGACCGGCACCGCAGCGTGGACGACATTCCGTACGGGGGCGGGGCGGGGATGGTGATGAAGCCTGAGCCGTTCGTCCTCGCCGTAGAGGCGATTCGGGCGGTGGACCCCGGCGCGCCGCCGGCGGTGCTCCTGACCAGCCCGCAGGGCCGGCTCCTCACGCAGGCGCAGGCCCGCGCGCTCGCCGTCCGTCCGCACCTGGTCGTGCTGTGCGGCCGGTACGAAGGGGTCGACGAGCGGGTCGCCGAGCTGTTGGGGGCGGAAGAGATCAGCATCGGCGACTACGTCCTGCCCGGGGGCGAGGTCGCGGCGATGGTGCTGATCGAGGCCGTGGGCCGTCTCCTCCCCGGGGCCGTGGGAGACGCGGAGTCCGTCGCCCGCGACTCGTTCTCCGGGGACCTCCTGGACTACCCGCAGTACACGCGGCCCGCGGAATTTCGCGGGCGGGCGGTGCCCGAGGTCCTCCTCAGCGGCCACCACGACGCGATTCGCCGGTGGCGCGCCCGGGAGGCGCTCCGCCGGACCCTGCTGCGCCGCCCCGAGATGATCGACGAAGCCAGGCTCGACGACGAAGCCCGGGAAATCCTCCGACAGTTGCGGCAGGGGAGCGCCTGAGCGGGACCGGTTTCGCGGGGTGGTTGTGAGGGCGGCGGAGGCCATGCTATAATGGGCAATCGCTGACATTGGGGGGGCGTGATGGACCGGGTCACCGCCGTCGAGCAGACGCAGATCAAGCCCAATATGCCGCCGTTTCGGGCGGGGGACACCGTGCGGGTGCATATCAAAGTCGCCGAAGGCGGGCGCGACCGGCTCCAGGCGTTCGAGGGCGTTGTGGTCGGGCGCCGCGGCGGGGGGACGCGCGAGGCCTTCACCGTCAGGCGAATTTCCCATGGGGTGGGGGTGGAGCGAACGTTTCCTCTCCACTCCCCCCGGGTCGAGAAGATCGAGATCTTGCGGACGGGGCGGGTGCGCCGGGCCAAGCTCTATTATCTCCGTGAAAAGATAGGGAAGGAGACCCGCGTCAAGGAGAAACGGTAGGCCAGCCGTTGAGCTCACTCAGCATTCCCACGGTCATCCTGAGCGTGTCCGCATTTCTCCTGGCGTCTCGCATCGTCGTCAAGCGCGCGGCGCAGATCCCCGCGGCGGTGCGGACGGCCATCGTCGAGACGCTGGACGCGTGCCTGTTTGCCGCGCTGCTCAGCCTGGTCATCATCACGTTCGTCGTCCAGGCCTTCTATATCCCCTCGGGCTCGATGGAACCGACGCTGATGGTGGACGACCGGATCCTGGTGGCCAAATTCATGTATCGGTTTGAGCCGGTGCATCGCGGCGACGTCATCGTCTTCCGGTATCCCCTCAACCCGCAGCGCGATTTCGTCAAACGGGTGGTCGGGCTGCCCGGAGACCGCGTGCAACTGAAGGACGGGGTCGTGCACCTGGACGGCACCGTGCTGTCCGAGAAGGGGTACACGATCAAACCCGATTTCGGCAACTACGGCCCGGTCACCGTGCCGGCGAGCCAGTTTTTCGTGCTCGGCGACAACCGCAACAACAGCGAGGACAGCCGGTTCTTTGGCTACGTGCCTCGAGGGAATGTCATCGGGAAGGCGATCTTCATTTACTGGCCGCTGCCCCGGATCGGCTTCGTCCACTGACCGGGGCCCGGCCGCGCCTGCGGTGTAGGCCAGCCTGAGCCGGGGCCGGCGTCCGGAAGGCCAATCGAGGCGAGGAGTAGAACAAAGGTAAGACGTCCCGGTCCGCGGGGAGCGAGGCGATGGACCCGCGCACGTTGACCGCTGCGCAGATCGGCGAGCACCTGGCACGCATGACGCGCCCCCGCAAGGCGTGGCTCCGTCTCCTGGCCGGCGATGCCCGCGTGACGGTGCGGGAGCTGGCGGCGCGGTACCAGGCCAGGCGGAACGCGGCACGGGCCGAGGCCCGGCGCCTGCGGGACCTGTACCGGGAGGAGCGCGCCCGGCGCCGCACCGGCCTGGTCGTCGCGGGGATCGATGAGGTGGGTCGGGGTTCGCTGGCCGGCCCGGTGCTGGCCGCCGCGGTGATCCTCCCGCCTCGCGCGCCCATCACCGGTCTCGACGACAGCAAGCGCCTCACCCCGGCGGCGCGGGAACGCCTCGATCGGGAGATCCGGGCGCGGGCGCTCGGGCTCGCGATCGGAGCGGCATCCGTGGAGGAGATCGACCGCCTGAATATCCATGGGGCCTCCCGGTTGGCGATGGCGAGGGCGGTGGAGGCGTTGACCCCCGCTCCGGATTTCCTCCTGATCGACGGGCGGGACCGCCTTCCGCTGCGCTGCGCCCAGGCGGCGGTGGTCGACGGCGACGCGTCTCATGCCTGCATCGCCGCCGCCTCGATCGTCGCCAAAGTGGCCCGAGACCGGCTGATGCGCGACCTGGATGAGGCGTTTCCCGGGTACGGCTTCGCCGAGCACAAGGGGTACGGCACGGCCGAGCACCTCGACGCGCTCGCCCGCCGCGGCCCGTCCCCGGAGCACCGGAGGGCGTTCCTCCCCGTCATCCAGATGGGCCTGTTGCTGCTGTAAATGCCTCCCGGCCCCGCCCGCGGCGCCGTCGGCCGGCACACCTCCGGGCATCCGGCGTCGGAGGGAGCGCCGGCCCGCAGGCAGCGGCTCGGCCGGCTGGGGGAAGAGGCCGCGGTCGCCGTCCTCCGCTCGCGCGGGTACCGGATCCTCGAGCGCAACGTCCGCCTTCGGCGGGGGGAGGTGGATGTGATCGCGGAGGAGCATGGGAATCTCGTGTTTGTGGAAGTCAAAGCCCGCCGGTCCGAGGTCTACGGAACGCCGGCCGAGGCCGTGGGCCCGCGCAAGCAGCGCGCTCTGGCGGCGCTCGCCGCCGCGTACTGCAGCCGGCGGGGGCTCGGCGAGCGCGCCTGCCGGTTCGACGTCGTCGAGGTGCGGCTCGATCGCGGAGGCCGCCCCATCCGTGTGGACGTCCTGCGCGACGCGTTTCGGCCCTAGCAGGAGTCTCCCGCGTGAGCCGAGAACCATCAGAACCCAGCGGCGTGTCCACCCAAGCCATCAACCGCCTTGCATCGAAGCACAGCATCGGACGATGAGACGCACCCTTGGAGGCCCTATGAGCCGCGACGAGATTCTGACCCGGTTGTACTCTCTCGGCGCCATCTCCCTCGTGCGAGATATCCAGGAGATTGAAGCGGGACGGGTCCGCCGGATTGCGCTTCCGCAGATCCCCGGCGGCCCGGAATTTTCACGGGAGGTCATGAACCTGCTGCGCTGCCTGGGGGCGGAGGTCGACCTGGTCGGCGAGCGGACCGGCGCAGGCCGTTTGCGGCGGCCCGGGTAGGCCACGTCCTGCCCGTCGATGCGCGACGAACTGATCCGGCGCGAGACACCCCGCGGCACCGTTCGGGTGCTCGTCGCGTTCGCCCGGGTCCGCGGGGGCGGCTGGCTCTGGATCGCGCGCCGGTCCATGGCCGGCCCGATCCTCGGCGAAGGCCGGGGGACCACGTACGAGATCGTTCGCGCCGCCGTCGAGGAGTGGATGGAGCAGGAGGCTGAGCGCCTCACGCGGTGACTCCCCGCTTGCGTCAGCCGATCGGCGTCCGCTCGAACAGCAGCACCGAGTAGTCCAGGTTCTCCGCGGCGACCCCGGCCTGCCGGAGCATCGCCATCACCTGCGCCCGGTGATGCACCTCGTGGAAGAGCAGCTGGCCGGCGATGCCCCCCGCGGTGGTCCGCACCCGCATCGCCTTCGGCCCCATCCGCGACGTGAACTCGATGGGACGCGCGGGATCGCCGAGGGCGGCCAGCGCCTGCCGGGTCAGCGGCGCCCGGCGCTCCCATGCCGCCGCGAACGGCTCGAACTCGGGCTGGCGCTCAACGGTGAACGGGGAGTCGCCGATGCTGACGTCCTTGCCCGTCAGCCGCTCGACGTATGCCCACTCGGCTCCGGCCGTGTGCACCAGCGTCGCGCGGATGGATCCCATGCCCATCGGATACGTTCGCGTATACACGGCCGCGGGCTGCGCGCGGACCCAGTCCAGGAGGCGTCCGCGGGCCTTGAGCAGGTAATCGAAGAAGTGCGCGAAGTTCACGTCCGAGGTGTGCATAGGCGGGTATTCCATCAGGGCGCGGGCTCCCCCTGCGCGCGTGCGCCATGGCGCTCGTGACCGTCCTGTTCGACCTCGACGGCACCCTGATCGACTCGTACGCGCTGATCGCCGCGGCCTTCCGGCACGCCGCCCGCGTGGTGGTGGGCCGGGACCTGGACGACGACCAGGTGGCGGTGAAGTGGGGCGAGCCCCTGCCGGCGCGGTTTGCCCACGTGGCGCCCACCCGGGTCGCCGCGCTCGTGGAGGCCTACACCGCCTACTACGACGCGCATCACGCCCGTCTGTGCGCGCCCTTCCCGGGAGTGCCGGCGATGCTGGCCGCGCTCGGCTCGCGCGGGTGCCGGCTCGGGGTCGTCACCAGCAAGCGGCGGCGGTCCACCGCCCAGGCGCTGGAGGGGTTCGGCCTGACCGCGTGGATCCGCGCGGCGGTCACCGCGGAAGATGTCCCGGCCCCCAAGCCGGCTCCCGATCCGGTGCTCGAGGCGCTCCGGCGTCTCGGGTCGCTCCCTGGGGAGGCGCTGGTCGTCGGCGACGGCGTCTTCGACATCCGGGCCGCCCGAGCGGCGGAAGTGCTGAGCGCGGCGGCCACGTGGGGGACACGCGAGGGCCCGGCGCTGCTCGCGGCGGGGCCCGACTACGTGGTGGCCACGCCCCAGGAGGTCGTGTCGCTCGTCGCGTCCCGGTAGGCGCCCGGCCGAACGATCACCGCGGGGGGAACGACGCGACCACACCCCTCACCGCCGTCGACTCCCGCCACAGCTCCTCGAAGCGCCCCTTGTTCCACCGCACCAGGTCGGTGCCGGCTTCGATCGAAAACCCCTCGAGGGCGATCGCCCCGCGATAGTCGCGCAGCGCTCCCAGCAGGCGCACCAGATCGCGCCCGCCCTGTCCCAGCGGGAGATGGAGGCGCGACTCGTCCGCGTCGCTGAGGTGGACGTGGATGATGTGCTCCAGGCCGGCGATAAACGCGGTTTCGTCCTCTCCCCACGGGATGTGCGCGGTATCGAGGACCGTGCCGACGTTCGGGCGGCCCACCGCGCGGATGAGGCGATTCGCCTGCTCCGGGGTCACGACATACTCGCCCTGGCGCGGTTCCATGTGCTCGACCCCCACGCGGAGGCCGCGGGCGGCCGCGTCGTCGGCCAGTTCCCGGAGGCTCGCGACCAGCCGGGGCCAGTACGCTTCCGCGTCATCGAAGGGCACGGTGATCCGCCCCGGATGGATCACGACGAGCCGAGCGCCCAGCCGCTCGGCGAGATCGAGGGAGGCGTGGGTGGCGTCGAGGGACGCCGAGCGGATCGGGTCGAGACGCGAGGAAAGGTTCAGGTCCCAGCTCTGCGCGTGGAGCGTGAGCAGGAGGCCCCGCTGCTGCGCCCGGGCCTTGACCGCCGCGGGGTCGGCGGCGCCCCAGGACAAGAGGTAGGCCCACATCTCCACCCCGTCGTACCCGAGGTCGTCGGCGGCGTCGATGATCTCCTCCGCGCTGTGCGCCCACATCAGCGGGGCGCTGAGCAGGACCTTGCAGCGCCGCTCGACGGCGGGAAGTTCCCCGGGGGCGGCGGGCATCGCCGGCGGGGTCGGGGGAGGGGTCCGGCGGCGGAGGCGGACGATGTCCATCGTCGTCCGCAGTTCGGCCGCGACCCGGAACGGTTTGGTGAGCACCCGGCTCGGCAGCGAGGTGATGAACTCCCGCGGGCTGCGCGTAAACTCCGTGGTGATCTCGAACGGCTTCGCCATCAGCCGGCGCATGACGCTGTCGACGTACTGCTCCATGAACTGCAGCGTGTCCACGGCGACGGCCCGGCCGCAGGGAATGCAGATGACGCGCGAGAGGGACCGGTCGCCGACGGCGACCAGGTGGACGGTGGTCCGGCGGCAGCGACCGCAGTGCAGTTCGACCTCGTACCGTTCGTGGGCCATGGGCACGGTGCGTCCCTCGCGGTCACTGGCGCGTCGCGCGCCCCCCCGGTACGCGAGCGAACTCATCGGGCGCTTCATCGGGGAACGGAGGACTTCCTGCCGGCCGGGCGCCGCGGGCACCCACCGCCGGGCATCGCGCTCCGGCAGGATAACCTGTCCAAGAATCGGAACTACTACCGATCGCATCCGGACGATCGGCATCCATGCCATCGGACAACTGGCTCACGTCCACGAGGGCGCGGGGGAAGGGAACCACGTTGCCTGTCTACCAGGCGAAGGTCCCGTACGGGAGCGAAGATCGGCGGCCGTGGATGACGCTGCCGTTCCCGCAGGCGGAATACGACCGCCGGATCGCCGCGGTGCGCGGCCGCATGCGGGCCGAAGATCTCGCCGCCCTCGTCGCGTTCTCGAGCAACGCGGATCCGGGACACGCGCGGTATCTCGCCAACTTCGAGGCGGGGGCGGGCGAAACGTTCGTCGTGGTCCCGCTCGACCGCGGGCCGATGCTCACGACCAACTGGCTGATGCACGGCGAGCCGATGCATACCTCCATCTGGACGACGTGGCTCGAGGACGTCCGCCCGGCGGAGCGCCCGGGGTTCGCCCGGGCGCCCGAGACCAGCGCGGCCGGCCAGGTGGCCGACATGCTGCGGGAGGCCGGGGCGGACGCGGAGCGCATTGGGATCGCCGGCACGGCGATCCTGCCCCACCGCGTCTTCGGCGAGCTTCGCGAGCGGCTGCCCCGCGCCGAGTTCGTGGCGGCCGACGATCTCCTGCTCGGCGTCCGGGCGCGCAAGTCTCCGCTTGAGATCGAGATGATGCGCCGCGCGGCGACCCTCTCCGGCCGCATGCACCAGGCGGCGATCGCCATGATTGCCCCGGGCGTCAGCGAGCGCGCCGTCGCCGCCCGGGCTCACGAGGCGGCGTACGCCGGAGGCGCCGACGCGCTCGCCTTTTCGAGCGCGGTGGTGGGAGGGGAGCGCGCGGGGCTGAAACACTGCGCGCCGTCCGACCGGCTGTTTCAGGCGGGCGACATGGTGTTCCTCGACATGGGCGCCGTCTGCTCGGGATACTGCGCGGATGTGTCGAGGAGCCTCGTCGTCGGCCGGCCCAGCGCAGAGCAGCGGCGCTTCCTCGACACCGGGCTGGCCATGTTTGAGAGCGTGCTGGCGCAGGCCCGGCCTGGGGCCGCCGTGCGCGGCCTCATCGAGGTCGCGCGGGGCATCGCCGAGCGGGCGGGATTCGACGACGAGTACATGCCCAAGGGGTTCGGCCACGGGGTGGGCTGCTCGCTCTTCGAGCAGCCGTCGCTTCGCCCGGCCACGGAGGCGATCCTGGAACCGGGGCACATCTTTGCCCTGGAGCCGATGCTGATCCGCATGCGCTTCGGCACCGCGTGCGTCGAAGAGACGGTCCTCATCACCCCCGGCGGAGCCGAACCGCTGTCGGGTTGTCCGTTCCGGTTCTGGTAGCGCGGGCATGACGTCGGAGGCGTCCATGATCCTGGTGCATCAACGCTATTTTGCTCAGCCGGGGCTGCGGGACCGCGTGCTCGACACCCGCATCGAGGCGTCCCGGCGCCTGGGGGAGCTGGGCGTCCCCCGGGGACGGATCTGGGTGCCGGTCGGCGGGGAACCCGGAATCGATCCGGCGGGCCTGCCGGATGTCATCTGGGAGTGCACCTATCCCGATCTCGCGGAGCGCGAGCGCGCGCGGGCCTTCCAGGAAGGGGACCAGGCCTTCGCCGCGATCCGGGCCAGGCAGGGCACCCAACTCGCGCGCTGGGTGCGCGAGCACTATCGCCTCGTGGAATAGTCCGATGATGCGGCGGGACTCCCCGATCGGTCGAGGTCGATCGTGAGCGCCAAGGGACGCCCGGCGATGCCGTACGGGTGGGGCCGCGTGCCGTATGCCTACTCGGACCGCCTCCCGTGGATGAACCTCCCGTTCCCGATCGAGGAATATCGCGAGCGGCTGCGCCGCCTGGGGACGCGCATGGCCCGGGACGGCCTCGACTGTCTCGTCGTGCTCGGCAATCCCGCCGACGGCACCAACATCAGGTACCTGACGAACTTCGAAGATTTCTACGGCGGGGACAGCCTGCTCGTCGTGCCGCGGGACGGCCCGCCCGGCTTCACCACCAACGCCGTGATGCACGGCGAGCCGATGCACTCCGGCATCCAGGACTGCTGGGTCGAAGACGTGCGCTGCGCCGCGGCGCCCCGCACGGTGACCGGGGCGGCGAGCCCGGCCACCGTCTACGATCACGTCGAGGACTTCATCGTCGAACGGGGGTGCGGCGGGGGGACCATCGGGGTCGCCGGCGTCTCCACCGACCGGCTCGAGCGGTTTCTCGGCGAGACCTTTCCCGACGCGCGGGTCGCCCAGGCCGCCGGCCTGCTGCGCGAGATGCGGACGATCAAGAGCCACCGCGAGGTCGAGGTGATCCGCCGGGCCTGTCATCTGGCGGACGAGGCGCTGGAGGCCGCGATGGACGCGGTGCGCCCCGGCATCACGGAGTTCGAGCTCGCCGCGGAGGCGTACCGCGCAATGTTCGCCGCCGGCGCGGAGCATCCGGCCTTCGCGATTTCCGTGTGCGCCGGCGCCCGCGCGGGATTCAAGCACATGGCCCCCACGGCGTACCGCGTGCAGGCCGGAGATATGGTCTATATGGACGTGGGGGCCCGGTACATGGGCTACCACAGCGACGCGTCGCGGCAGCGCGTGTGCGGCTCGCCGACGGCCGAGCAGCGGCGGTTCATGGAGACCCAGATCGCGATCGTGGAGGACGTGATGGAGGCGGCGCGCCCGGGGGCCGTCATCGGTGCCCTGGCCGACATCGCCGCGGCCCGAGCCGGGGAGGCGGGATACGCCGACGACCTCTATTTCCGCGGCCACGGGATCGGCGCGGCCGTGCAGGACCTGCCGGCGTTCGCGCCCGGCAACCCCGCGGTCCTGGAAGAGAACATGGTCTTCGCGTTCGAGCCGATGCTGGTTCGCGCGGGGTTCGGGACCGCGTGCTGGGAGGACGACTGGCGCGTGACCGCGTCGGGGGTCGAACGTCTGAACCAGTGCCGCATCCGGTGGTGGTGACGGGCGTCCGGGAGGTGGAGCATGGCCATCTGGGATGACGTGATCCCAAAGGAAGAGCGGGAGTTGTACGAACGCGGGGGATGGGGCGGGACCGTCGGCTTCGGCCGCCGGCCGGCGCTGCTGGTGGTGGACATGTACGCGGCCTTCGTGGACCCCAAGTACCCGTTCGCCAGCCCCGCGGCTCCGGCGACGGTCCGGGCGATCCAGCCGCTGCTGGCGGCCGCCCGCGGCGCCGGATGTCCGGTGTTCTTTTCGAGAGCGCGGGCGCGGTCGATTCCGGCAGAGCGCGGTCGATGGAAGACGGCGGCCAGCCGCCGGCCGGTGATGGCCGACGCCGCCGCGTACGAGATCGTCCCCGAACTGCGGCCGCTCGAGCACGAGTCGGTGGTGGTGAAGTCCGCGCCGAGCGCCTTTTTCGGCACCGACCTCGTGAGCTACCTGGTGTTTCACAACGTCGACACCGTGATCGTGACGGGCACCGTGACGAGCGGATGCGTGCGGGATACGGTCCTGGACGCATTCAACTACAACTACCGCGTGATCGTGCCGGTCGAGGGCGTCTGCGACCGCGGGATGACCTCACACAAGGTCGCGCTGTTCGATATCCACATGAAGTACGGCGATGTGGTCCCGATGGCGGAGGTGCTGGCGTACCTCAAGACGGTCCACCACGGGGAGCAGGAGTTGGTGGCGGGCGCGCGGCCGTCGTGACCGAGGCGGCCAGATCATCAGGCAGCATCATGAGGAGGGGATGTTCGTGAATCGACAGGTGATGGCGTTGATCGTCGCGGCCGCGCTGTGCGGCGCGCTCGCGGGCGTGGGCGGACCTTCGCCGGCCACGGGGCAGGGTGCCGGGGTCTTCCGGACGCCGCTCGGGGGCGAGCCGCCGACCATCGACCCGTACTTCGCGACGGACTTCGCCTCCGGCGACCTGACGTTTCTGATGTACACGACGCTGGTCGGCTTCGACAGCAGCGGCCGGCTCGTGCCCGAGGGCGCCCGAAGCTGGGACGTTTCCCCCAACGGGCTGGTGTACACCTTCCACCTGCGCGACAACGTGATGTTCCACAGCGGCCGCAAGGTCACGGCGGCGGACTGGAAGTGGTCGTTCGAGCGCATGGGGGACCCGGCCCTCAAGACGTCCGTGGCGGACGTCGTCCTGGCCGGGGTCGGCGGGTTCGACGCCCAGCAGAAGGGCGCCGGCGGGCTCGCCGGCATCACCGTCATTGATCCGGCGACGCTCCAGTTCGTCCTGAACCCAGAGGCGCGGGGCGGTTTCCTGAACCGTCTCGCCTACTACGCCGCGGTGGTCCTCGACCGAGACGTGGTGGAGCGCGGCGGCCAGGGCTGGTACGAGAAACGCGACGCCGGATCGGGACCGTTCATGCTGCGCGAGTGGGTCCACAATGACCACGTCACGCTCACGGCCGACCCGCGGTACTTCCTTGGGGCCCCGAACCTCGCGCGCGTCGAGCTGCCGATCGTCACCCAGGCGGCCACGCGGCTGGCGGAGTATCAGGCCGGCCAGCTCGATCTCGTGCAGGTCCCGCTCGCCGATTTCCAGCGGATCCAGGCCGACCCGGCGCTGGGGAAGCAGCTGATCGTCTTCCCACGCGCGCAGTTCATCTGGCTGGGACCGAACCCGCGCGTGTACGAACCGTTCAGGGACGCCCGGGTGCGCCGCGCCTTCGCGCTCGCCATCGACAAGGCGAAGATCGCCCGGACGGTGTTCTTCGGGTTCTACCAGCCCGCCGCATCGATCGTGCCGCCCGGCATTCCGGGATTCTACAGCGGCTACAAGGGACTGTCGTACGATCCCGCGCAGGCCAAGAAGCTCCTGGCGGAGGCGGGAATGGACGGCAGGCTGCCGCCGCTCGTGATCGCGATGAACCCCATCGCCCAGGACTACCAGATGGCGGCCGAAGCCGCGGCCGCGATGCTCAAGGAGAATCTCGGTGTCGACGTGAGCCTCCAGCGCACCGAGTTTGCGAACTTCCAGCAGGGGATGAACCGGCGAACCGTCTTCCAGGCGTTCATGACCGGCTGGGCGGCGGACTACCTCGACTACAGCGACTACCTCGATCTGCTCCTGTACAGCAAGTCGCCGCTCGACCGGGTCAGTTACGCGAGCCCCGCCTTCGACCGCTTCGTGGACGAGGCCAACGCAGCGCCCACGGAGAGCGCCCGGACGACGCTCTACCACAAGGCGGAGGCCCTGGCGGTGGAGGACGCCGCCATGGTGCCGATCGTGTTCACGCAGTTCGCGCTGCTCAAGAAGCCATACGTGCGGGGGCTGCAAACCACGCCGGCGCTGTCCGGGTGGCTGAGGTTCAACACGGTCAGCGTCGAGCGCTGACAGACCGACCGGACGTCCCCCGGTGATCCGGTATCTCGCCTACCGCGTCGGGTTGCTCATCCCCCTGCTCCTCGGGGCGGCGCTGCTGATCTTTCTCGCCGGGCACTACGCGCCCGGCGACCCGGTCCAGGTGCTGCTGGGCGACCACTACAATCCGGAGGTCGCCGCCCACAAGCGCCACGAGCTCGGTCTGGACCGCCCGCTGGTCGTGCAGTTCACGGCGTACGTGGCCCGGGCGGCGACGCTCGATTTCGGGATTTCGTACGTGAACCCGGCCCGCCGCGTCGGCGACGTCGTCCGGGAGACGCTGCCCATCAGCCTGCGTCTGGCCGCGCTGGCCGTGGCAGCCGCGGCGGTCGTGGGCGTGGGGCTCGGTGTCTGGGCCGCGGTGCTCCGGCGCTCGATCGTCGACCGCCTCATCCAGCTGGGCGTCATCGCCGGGCTGTCCGTGCCCAACTTCGTCGTGGCCGCCGTCCTCGTGCTGTGGTTCGCCCTGCGCTGGCGTCTGTTCCCCGTCGCCGGATGGGGCGCGCCGGCGAACTATGTCCTCCCCGTGGCGGTCCTCGCGGCGGCGCCGATCGCGTACATCACGCGCATCAGCCGCGCCAGCGTGCAGCAGGTGCTCACCGAGGACTATGTGCGCACCGCGAGGAGCAAAGGGCTCCCGGGCCGCGCGATCCTGGCGCGCCATGTGCTGCGCAACGCCGCGCTCCCCATTGTGACGACGATCGGCATGGCGTTCGGCTATGCGATCACAGGGGCCTTTGTCGTAGAGGTCATCTTCAATATTCCGGGGATGGCGCGCGTGGCCATCGATGCGATCCTGCAGCGCGACTACACGGTGATCCAGACGGCCGTGCTCGTCTATACGGCGCTGTTCACCCTCATCAACCTGGCCGTCGACGTCTCCTACGCGGCCCTCAATCCCCGCATCCGGTACTGACCTGCCGGCCGGGCCTGAGGCGCAAAGCCGAAACGTCCGGGGCGGGGTAACGATGCCGCGCGCACCGGGGCTGCTGCGGGCGGCCCGGCGGGACTGGCCGGCCGCGGCCGCCGCGACGCTGCTGGTGTGCGTGGTCGTCCTTGCGCTCGGCGCGCCGTGGGTCACCGGATACACGTACGACCGGCAGGACCTGGACCATTCCTTCCATGGCCCCGAGCGCGCGCACTGGCTCGGCACCGACCAGTACGGGCGCGACCTGCTCGCCCGGCTGCTGCACGGGGCGCGGGTGTCGTTGGCCGTCGGCGGCTCCGCGGTGGCGGCGGAGTCGGTCCTGGGCGTGACCTGGGGGACCGTGGCCGGTTTCTACGGGGGCCGCCTCGACGCGGGATTGATGCGGATCGTCGACCTGCTGATCGCCTTTCCGTCGCTCCTGCTCGCGGTCCTCGTGACCGGCATCTTCGGCTCCAGCCTGCTGAACATCGTGCTCGCGCTGACCATGACCGCGTGGCCCGGGATGGCGCGCACGATCCGGAGCGAGGTGGTGGCGCTGCGGGAGCGCGACTACATCGAGGCGGCGCGGGCCGTCGGGGCCCGGGCGGGCCGCGTGCTCCTCCGGCATCTGGTCCCCAACGCGGTGCACCTGCTCGCGGCCCGGGCCACGCTCGATGTGAGCGCGCTGGTCCTCACGGAGGCGACGCTGAGCTTCATCGGCATCGGCGTCCAGCCGCCCCGCCCCAGCTGGGGACTCATGATCAACGAAAGTTTTCAGTACCTGCAGAGTCATCCGTCCCTGGTCATCATTCCCGCCACCGCGCTGTCCCTGACCGTGGTCTCGTTCAACGTCGTCGGCGAGTCGCTCGCCGAGCGGCTCGATCCCCGGCAGCGCCGGCGGGGATAAGCCCGGACCCTGCGGGGTTCGCGGCGCCGGCCGCCCCCTCTGAGGCTGGACATCTAAACATCTTTCCATCTATAATACCCGCGGGTGACCGCGGAGTGCTGGCACAGATCCAGAGCGCGTCGGTGGTGGGACTGGAGGCGTCCATGGTGGGGGTGGAACTGGACGTCAGCCCCGGGCTCCCCACCTTCTCGATCGTTGGGCTTCCGGACACCGCGGTGCGGGAAGCCCGGGAGCGGGTGCGCGCGGCGGTGCGGAACTCCGGCTTCGAGATGCCCGTGCGGCGGATCACCGTGAACCTGGCCCCGGCCGACACGCGGAAGGCGGGCCCGGTCTTCGATCTGCCCATCGCGCTGGGGATCCTGACCGCCACCCGGCAGATCCCCCCGGACGCGCTGCGCGGGTACATCGTCATCGGCGAGCTCTCGCTGGATGGGGCCGTGCGCCCCGTCCCAGGGGTGCTGAGCATCGCGCTCGCCGCGCGCGATCCCGGCCTGCGGGGGTTGGTCGTCCCCGCGGCCAACGCCGGCGAAGCCGCGGTGATCGACGGGATCGCCGTCCACCCCGTCCGTCATCTGTCGGAGGTCGGCCGGGCGCTCCGCGGCCAGGTCCCCTTTACCCCGTTCGCACCCTCGACGCGCCCCGCGCCCGCCCCGCCGGACGGCACGGTGGACTTCGCCGAGGTGCGCGGACAGGCGCATGCCCGGCGCGCCCTCGAGATCGCGGCGGCCGGCGCGCACAACGTCCTCATGATCGGTCCGCCGGGCGCCGGCAAGACCATGCTCGCCCGCCGCCTCCCGACGATCCTTCCGCCGTTGACCCGGGAGGAGGCGATCGAAGTCACCCGCATCTACAGCGTCATCGGCCGGCTGCGGCCGCAAGATCCGTTGATCACCGTCCGCCCGTTTCGCGCTCCACACCACTCCGCCAGCCTGCAGGCGCTGGTCGGCGGAGGCCTGCTGCCGCGCCCCGGGGAAGCGAGCCTGGCCCATCTCGGGGTGTTATTCCTGGACGAGCTCCCGGAGTTCCGGCGCGATGTCCTCGAGGCGCTGCGGCAGCCGCTGGAAGAAGGGCAGATCGCGGTCGCGCGGGTCCACGGCGCCGCCGTGTTCCCGGCGCGCTGCATGCTCGTCGCCGCGATGAACCCGTGCCCGTGCGGCCGCCGCGGGGATCCCGGCCGGGTGTGCGCGTGCTCTCCGGCGCAGCAGGGCCGGTACCTCAGGCGCCTTTCCGGTCCGCTCATCGACCGGGTGGATCTGCACGTGGAGGTGCCGCGGGTCGGCGGCGCGGACGTCGTGGCGCTCGCCCCGGGCGAGTCCTCGGCCGATGTTCGCGCTCGGGTCGTACGCGCCCGCGCGATCCAGGCCGCGCGCGGCGCCGGCCTGGGAACGACCGCGCTGGCGAACGCGACGGTTCCCCTGGCCGCCGTGCGCGAGACCTGGGGACTCGACGGCGACGGGCGGAGGTTCCTCAGCCGGGCGATCGATCGGTTGTGCCTCAGCCCGCGGGCCTACGAGCGCATCGTCAGGGTGGCCCGGACGATCGCCGACCTGGACGGCGCCGGCGACATCCGCGTCCCCCACCTCGCCGAGGCCCTCGGGTACCGGTCCCTGGACCGCCCGGCTGAATCCGGCGGGACCGGGGAGCCGTGATCGCGCGCCCGCCCTCGCTCTGGGAGGCCCTGCGCCGCCATCGCGGCTGCCGGACATGCGGCGGCTACCCGATCTGCCCCAGCTGTCTCGCGCAGAGCCTCGATCCGATTCCCCCCGATGCCTGTCCCCGCTGCGCGCAGCGGTACCTGGGCGGCCGCTGCGCGAGTCTCGGGTGCCGGCGCGGATGGCTTCGCATCGGGAGAACCTATGCGGCCCTCGGCTACAAGCGGGGGGACGCACAGCGCCTGCTGCTCGCCGCCAAAGACGCCGCCCAGCCGGGGGCGATCACCCTGCTCGGCCGGCTCCTCGCGGGATTCCTGCTCCGGCACGAGGCGCGGAGCTCGTACGACGTCATTCTGCCGGTGCCGTTTCACCCCCGGTGTCTCCGGGGACGGCCGGTCCATCCGTTGACCGCGGTCTATTTGGATGCCGCGCCGGCGCTGCGGCCGATCGTGCCGGCGGACGATCTCGCCCCACCGTTCCTGGTGCAGGTGCGCGTGATTCCATCGCTGCGGGGGCGGCGCGAAGTGGATCGCTGGCAGGCCGTCCGGGGCGCGTTCGCCCTCGGGTTCGCCACGCGCATGCTCCGCGGGGCGCGGATCGCCGTGATCGACGATGTGATGACGACCGGCGCGACGCTGAACGAGTGCGCGCGCGTGCTGTGCGAGGCAGGGGGAGCCGCGTCGGTCGACGCGGTGGTGTTGGTGCGCCAGCCGTGGGTCAGAGATGCGCGCAGGGGCGTCCCAAGTGCGATGCGCGGCTCGTAATTTGACAATCTGCGGAGGCCAGGTATAAAATCGCCGGGATACGGGTATAGAGGTAACGACGATCCGGGCGAGCGACGGTGCGTGATCGCGCTCCATCTGGTGCCGCTGCTCGGTCCGGTGCGGATCGCGCGGCTCGTGAGCACATTCGGATCCGCGCGCGGCGCCTGGCACGCGGGCGAAACGGCGCTGGCGGCGGTTCCGGGGATCGGGCCCCGCCTCGCGTCCCACATCGTCCGGTCGCGCCCGGCGGTGGACGTCGACGTCGCCCTGCGGCGCGCGGGTGAGGCGGGGGCTCGGGTCGCGACCTGGTGGGACTCGGGGTACCCGGAGCGGTTGCGCGAACTCGACGACGCTCCCCCGGTCGTCTACCTGCGCGGCCGGTGGGAGGGAACGGCGGGACCGGCGGCGGCGATCGTGGGAACACGGCGGCCGTCGCCGTACGGGGTGAACGTCGCACGCACGCTCGGCGAAGCGCTGGGCAGGGCCGGCGCCGTGGTGGTCAGCGGATTGGCCCGGGGGATCGACCGGGCGGCGCACGAGGGGGCCCTTCGGGAGGACGGGATGACGGTGGCGGTGCTGGGATGCGGGATCGACGTAGTGTACCCGCCCGAACACCGCTCTTTAATAGAAGCGATGCTGGCGCGGGGAGGAGTCGTGTCGGAGGTGCCTATCGGGATGCGGCCCCGGCCGCAGCAGTTTCCCCCTCGGAACCGCCTGATCAGCGCGCTGGCGCAGGCGGTGGTGGTGGTCGAGGGAGGCGTGGACAGCGGCTCGCTGATCACGGCCCGGCATGCCGCCGTCCAGGGGCGGCCGGTGTACGCCGTCCCGGGCAGCGTCTTTTCGGCGGCCAGCCGGGGGCCGCACCATCTGCTGGTCCGGGGGGCCCGGCTGCTTCAGGACCCCGGGCCCCTGCTGGAGGCGGTCGGACTGGCGTGGCGGCCGGGAACAAGCGGCCCCGCCGCCGGGTTAACTGATACCGAGACGCGGGTGTTCGCCGTCCTGGACGAACAGCCCGAGCAGATTGACCGGATCATTGCACGGGCCGCGCTGGACGCCGGGTGTGTGGCGGCCGCGCTCGCGACCCTGGAACTCCGGGGGCTGGTCCGGCAGTGCCCCGGGAAGCGGTTTGCCCGGTGGTCCGTTTTTGAAGGAAGCAACCGGCCGCACCGGGCAGGAGGCGTTCCGTGGTCAAATCACTCGTTGTCGTAGAGTCGCCCACCAAGGCGCGGACGGTCAAGAAGCTGCTGGACCGGAAATACGAGGTCATGGCGTCCATGGGGCACGTCAAGGACCTCCCGCGCAGCCAGCTCGGGGTGGACGTCGAGCACGAGTTTACCCCGAAGTACGTCGTCCCCAAGGGGAAGGGGCCCATTATCAAGGAGCTGAAGGCCGCGGCCAAGAAGGCCTCGGCCGTCTACCTGGCCACCGACCCGGACCGCGAAGGCGAAGCGATCTCCTGGCACCTGGCGACCATCCTCACCCCGGTCAACCCCAAGATCAAGCGGATCGAGTTTCACGAGGTGACGAAGGACGCCGTTCGGAAGGCGCTCCAATCTCCCCGCGATATCAATGCCAGCCTGGTGAACGCGCAGCAGGCGCGCCGGATCCTGGACCGCCTGGTGGGGTACAAGATCAGCCCGCTGCTCTGGCGGAAGATCCGCGGCGGGTTGAGCGCAGGCCGGGTGCAGTCGGTGGCCGTGCGGCTCATCTGCGAGCGGGAGCAGGAGATCGAAGCCTTCGTGCCTCAGGAGTACTGGTCGATCGCCGCGCGGCTGGCGCGGGAAGGCGATACGGCGGCCTTCGTCGCCCGGCTCGTCGGCAGGACGAAGGACAGCGTCGCCGCCGACGGCAAGGGCGGAGAGAAGATCGAGATCCCGAACGAGGCGGCCGCCAAGGCGATCGTGCAGGAACTGGAGCAGGTGCCGTTCAGCGTCTCGGAGATCCGCCGCAAAGATCAGCAGCGCCACCCGGCCGCGCCGTTCACGACGAGCACCCTCCAGCAGGAGGCGAACCGGAAGCTGGGCTACTCGGCGGCGCGCACGATGGTGGTGGCGCAGCAGCTCTACGAAGGCATGGACGTCGGGGCGGAAGGCACCGTGGGATTGATCACCTACATGCGCACCGACGCCGTCCGGGTCGCCGACGAAGCCCAGGGGCAGGCCCGTGACTACATCGGGCAGACGTTCGGCGCGCCCTACGTCCCCGCGCAGCCGCGCCAGTATACGTCCCGCCGGAACGCGCAGGGGGCCCACGAGGCCATCCGGCCGACGTCGGTCCTGCGGACCCCGGAGGTCATGAAGCCGTTCCTCAAGGCCGACCAGCACAAGGTCTACCGGTTGATCTGGGAGCGCTTCGTCGCCAGCCAGATGGCCTCGGCGGTGCTCGACACGCTCGCCGTGGACATCACCGCCGGCCCCTACCTCTTCCGGGCCACGGGGTCGCGCGTGAAGTTCCCGGGATTCCTGCGCGTCTACATGGAGGGGCGCGACACCGACGAGGAGGACGCGCCCGAGGGCTGGCTGCCCGATGTGCAGGAGCAGGAGCGCCTGCGCCTGCTCGGTCTCGATCCGGCCCAGCACTTCACCCAGCCGCCGCCCCGCTACACGGAGGCGACGCTGGTGCGCGCGCTGGAAGAGCGCGGGATCGGCCGGCCCAGCACCTACGCGCCCATCATCGAGACGGTCAAGCACCGCGGCTACGTGGAGGTGGAGGACCGGCGGATGTACCCGACGGAGCTCGGTATCCTGGTCAACTCCCTGCTGGTCGAGCACTTCGCCAAGGTGGTCGATGTCGATTTCACCGCCCACATGGAGGAGGATCTCGATCGGGTGGAGGAAGGGCAGGAGGACTGGGTGCGGCTGCTCCGCGGGTTCTACGGGCCCTTTGCCGAGGTGTTGCACAAGGCGGAGCAGAACATCGAAGAGGTCGAGATGGCGCCCGAGGAGATCGGGGAGCCGTGTCCGCGGTGCGGCAAGGCGCTCGTCAAGCGGCGCGGCCGCTTCGGCCTGTTCATCGCCTGCTCCGGGTACCCGGAGTGCTCGTACACGCGGCCGGTCGGCATCGGCGTCCGGTGCCCGACCGACGGCGGCGAGATCGTGGAGCGGCGCACCAGGAAGGGACGGATGTTCTTCGGATGCGCCAATTATCCGGCGTGCACGTTTACCTCGTGGGACCGGCCGACCGGCCGGACCTGCCCCGTTTGCGGCCAGATGCTGGTCGCCAAGCGGGCCAGGCGGGGCGCGCCCACGCCGGTGGTCTGCAGCAACAAGACGTGCGAATACAAAGAAGCCCCGAAGCCTCGGGAGGTCGAGCAGGTCGGGGCTCCGTCCTGACGTCTGCCGCGGGACGCGGCGTCCGCGGGGCAGGGGCGGCGCGGATGCGGTCGACGACCATCCTCGCCGTGCGGCGCGATGGGGTGGTCGCCGTGGCCGGCGACGGCCAGGTGAGCGCCGGGAACACCGTGCTCAAGCAGGGCGCGAAGAAGGTGCGGCGCGTCGCCGATGGGGTGCTCCTTGGGTTCGCCGGCTCGGCCGCCGACGGGCTCACCCTCTTCGAAAAGCTCGAGCAGAAGCTGACCGCCTATCACGGGAACCTCCCCCGGGCGGCGGTCGAACTGGCCAAGGACTGGCGGACCGACCGGATCCTCCGGAGGCTGGAAGCCCTCATGGTCGTTGCGGACCGGGAGCATATTTTTGTGCTGTCGGGGGGCGGCGACATCGTGGAGCCTGACGACGGCGTGGCCGCCGTCGGGTCGGGCGGCCCGTACGCCCTGGCGGCCGCCCGCGCGCTGCTGCGGCACTCGACCCTGTCCGCGGAGGAGATCGCCCGCGAGGCGCTGCGCCTCGCCGGGGAGATCGACGTCTTCACCAACGACCGCCTCACCGTCGAGGTCCTCCGCCCATGACCCCCGATCCCCGCCGCGATCCGCCCCTGTCGATGGACGCGCTGACGCCGCGCCGGATCGTCGCCGAGCTCGATAAGTACATCGTCGGGCAGGCGGCGGCGAAGCGTTCGGTGGCCATCGCCCTGCGCAACCGCTACCGGCGGAGCCGCATCACGCCGGACCTGCGGGACGAGATCATCCCCAAGAACATCCTGATGATCGGGCCGACGGGGGTCGGCAAGACCGAGATCGCCCGGCGGCTGGCCCGGCTCGCCGCCGCGCCGTTCGTCAAGGTGGAGGCGACCAAGTTCACCGAGGTCGGATACGTCGGGCGGGACGTCGACTCGATGGTACGCGACCTCGCGGAGGCCGCGGTCCAGATGGTGCGGGCCGAGCGCATGCGCGCCGTCGAGGCGAGAGCCGCCGCCCAGGCCCGCGAGCGCCTCATCGAGCTCCTGGCGCCGTCCCCCCGGCGGGACGCCACGTTCGCCAATCCGCTGGAGGCGTTGTTCGGCGGCCGGTCCGCCGCCCCGGCGCCGCCGCCGGTCGAGGGGACCCCGGCGGACGTTCTGGAGCGGCGGGCGACCCTGCGGGAGCGGCTGGAGCGGGGTGAGCTCGACCAGGAGATGGTGGAGATCGAAGTGGAGGAGGCCGGGTCCCCGATGATCGAGGTGTTCTCGGGCCACGGGGCGGAGGAGATGGGGATCAACCTCCAGGATCTGTTCGGCACCGTCCTGCCCCGGCGGCGCAAGCGCCGGCGCATGACGGTGCCGGACGCGCTCCGGGTGCTGACGGGCGAAGAGGCGCAGAAGCTGATCGATCCGGACGAAGCGGTCCGCGAGGGCGTCCGCCGGGCGGAAGAGTCCGGCATCATCTTCATTGACGAGCTGGACAAGATCGCCGGGCCGGCCGGGGGGGCCGGGCCGGACGTCTCGCGCGAAGGCGTCCAGCGCGACATCCTCCCGATCCTGGAAGGATCGACGGTGACGACGAAGCACGGGCCGGTGCGGACCGACCACGTCCTCTTCATCGCGGCGGGGGCGTTCCACGTCGCGAAGCCGTCGGACCTGATCCCGGAGCTCCAGGGGCGCCTGCCCATCCGCGTCGAGCTCGAGCCGCTGACCGAAGACGATTTCGTCCGGATTCTCGTCGATCCCGAGAACGCACTCACCAAGCAGTACACCGCGCTGCTCTCGACGGAAGGGGTCCGGGCGGAGTTTACCCCCGACGGCATCCGCGAACTGGCGAGCATCGCCCGTCGGGTCAACGCCGAGACCGAGGATATTGGCGCCCGGCGCCTCCACACCATTCTGGAGCGGGTGACCGAGGAGATCTCGTTCGCCGCTCCCGAATCCGCCGCCCGCGTGGTGATCGACGCGGCCTACGTGCGCGATCGCCTGAGCGGCATCCTCGCCGACCGCGACCTCAGCCGCTACATCCTCTAGGTCCGCCCTGCGCCTCGCGCGTGACCCGCGCGGCGTGCATTTGAGGGGGGGCCTATGTTATACTACGGCAGGACTTTCAGCACGCCCCATGACGGCGTCGGCGGTGCCCGGGACCTGTGCCTCTGGCGAGAGCCGGGACGTCCCCCGGGTTCCGGCGCGGGATGAGGGGGGCGGAGGCGAACCGGAAAGGAGATGGAACGCGAGTGCCGGTTGTGACGATGAAGCAACTGCTCGAGGCGGGGGTCCACTTCGGCCATCAGACCCGGCGGTGGAACCCCAAGATGGCGGCGTTTATCTTTACGCAGCGCAACGGGATTCATATTATCGATCTGCAGAAATCGGTCCCCCTCATCGAGGGGGCCTATAAATTTGTGCGGGAAACGGTCGCGGCGGGCGGGTCGGTCCTGTTCGTCGGGACCAAGAAGCAGGCGCAGGACGCGATCCGCGAAGAGGCGACCCGCGCGCACCAGTTCTTCGTGAACCAGCGCTGGCTCGGCGGCATGCTCACGAACTTCAACACGATCAAGAGCCGGATCGACCGCCTGAAGGAACTCATCGAAATCCGGGACAACGGGACGCTGGAGATCCTGCCCAAGCGCGAGCAGGCGCACCTCATGGACGAACTGGCCCGGTTGGAGAAATACCTCAGCGGGATCGCCGCGATGAAGTCCCTGCCGGCGGCGATGTACGTGGTGGATACCCGCAAGGAGCACATCGCGATCGCCGAAGCGCGGAAGCTCCGGATCCCGATCGTGGCGATCATCGACACCAACTGCGATCCGGACGAGGCGGACTACCCCATCCCGGGCAACGACGATGCGATCCGGGCGGTCCGGCTGATCACGAACCGCATCGCCAACGCCGCCCAGGAGGGCTACGAGGAGCGGCGCAAGGCCGAAGTGGTCGAGGAGGAAGCGGCGGTCGCCGCAGACGGCGAGGAGGTCGAGCCGGCGCCCATGGCTCCGCCGCCTGAGGAGGCCGTCGAGGAGCCGGTGGAGGCGGTGGAGGTCGTGGAAGAGGAAGAGGTTCAAGCCTAGATGCGGAGGACAGCAGGGTTGGAGATCAGCGCGAATCAAGTCAAGGAACTGCGCGCGCGCACGGGCGCGGGGGTGATGGACTGCCGGAACGCCCTCGAGGAGGCGGGGGGCGATCTCGAGCGGGCCCAGATGCTCCTGCGCGCCAAAGGGCTGGCCGCCGCGGCCCGCCGGAGCGGCCGCGTGGCCAAGGAGGGGCTGGTCACCGCGTACATCCACGGCGAAGGCCGGCTGGGCGCCCTGGTGGAGATCAACTGCGAGACGGACTTTGTGGCCAGGACCCCGGACTTCAAGTCGCTGGCGCACGACATTGCCCTGCAGGTGACGGCCAGCGACCCCCGGTATGTCGCGCGCGAGGACGTACCGGCCGACGTGATCGGGGCCGAGCGGGCCGCCTACGCGGCGAAGGCGCGCACCGAGGGAAAGACGCAGGCGGAGGCCGAGGCCACCGCCGACGCGCAACTGGAGACGTTCTACCAGACCGTCTGCCTGTTGAGCCAGCCGTTCATCCGCGACCCGAACCAGACGGTCGGCGACCTGATCAAGGGAGTGATCGCCAGGACCGGCGAGAACATCCAGGTCCGGCGCTTTGCCCGCTTCCGATTAGGGGAATGACGGCCAGAGTGGCGCGGCCCGCCTACCGGCGCGTCCTGCTCAAACTGAGCGGGGAGGCGCTGGCGGGCCCCGGCGGGACGGGCGTCGACCCGCAGGTGCTGCACCTGGTGGCGCGCGAGGTCAAGTCCGTCCGAGACGACGGGGTGGACGTGGCCATCGTCGTGGGCGGGGGCAATATCGTCCGGGGCGTGCAGTTCGCCGAGCGCACCGGCCTCAACCGCGCGACCGCGGACTACATGGGACTGCTCGCCACGGTCATCAACGCCCTGGCGCTCCAGGACGCGATGGAGCGCGAGGGCCTCGAGACGCGGGTGCAAACCGCGGTGGAGATGCGCCAGGTCGCCGAGCCCTACATCCGGCGGCGGGCGGTGCGGCATCTCGAGAAGGGCCGGGTGGTCATCTTCGCCGGCGGCACCGGCAGCCCGTACTTCACGACCGACACGGCCGCGGCGCTGCGGGCGATCGAGATCGAGGCCAGCGCGATCCTGATGGCCAAGAAGGGGGTCGACGGGGTCTACGACAAGGACCCGCGCGGGAGCACGGACGCCGTGCGGTTCGACACGCTCGACTACATGGAGATGCTGAACCGCGGCCTCAAGGTCATGGACGCCACGGCGACCTCGCTCTGCATGGACAACGACATGCCGATTGTGGTCTTCGACATTACGCATCCGGGCAACCTGCGGCGGGCGGTACGGGGAGAGGACATCGGCACCCTGGTGGGAGGGAGTGCGGGTGGTCCAGGACGCGATCAACGACGCTAAGGTCCACATGCAAAAGGCCGTGGATGTCACGAAGCGGGAGTTTGCCGGCGTGCGCACCGGCCGCGCCAGCCCCGCGCTGCTGGAACGGATCACCGTCGACTACTACGGCGTGGCCACCCCGGTGAATCAGGTCGCCAGCGTCACCGTGCCCGATCCCCGGATGCTGGTCGTGCAGCCGTGGGACAAGCATCTGATCAAAGAGGTCGAGAAGGCGATCCTGAAGAGCGAGCTCGGGCTCACCCCGTCGACGGACGGGACGGTGATCCGGCTTGCCATTCCGGCCCTGACGGAAGAGCGCCGCCGGGACCTGGTGAAGGTCGTCCGCAAGCACGCCGAAGAAGGCAAGGTCGCGATCCGCAACATCCGCCGCGATCATAAGGACAAGGTGGAGCAGCTGGAGAAGAGCGGGAAGGTCTCCGAGGACGACCGCCGCCGGGCGGTGGATGAGCTGCAGAAGCTGACCGACCGCTTCACGAAAGAGATCGACTCGCTGGTCACGGCGAAGGAAGCGGAGATCATGGAGGTCTGATGCCGGGCCCGCGGCATGCGCCGGAGCGGCCTGCCGGTCGTCCTCCCGACGTTGTGGGGTATACATTGGAAGATGCGCAGCGCGCGGCCGACGGCGCGGGATGGACGGTGGGCGCGGTCGTGGAGACCCGCCCGCCCCGCCGGGGCCTCCGGGATCCCCGGCGGGTCGTCCGGCAGCGTGTGGACGCGGACGGACGGCTGATCCTTGTCGTGTGCGGCGAGCGCTCGGACGACGCGCGGGTGTGATCGGCCCCCCGGATTCCGGCTTGGCTGGCATGGGGAGCACGGCCGGCCCCCTCGGTTGAGGGGGCCTCGATGCATCAGACGCCGCCCATAGGGAGCGACTGAGTGGGCAGGATCCAGGACCGCACGGTAGCCGACCTGGCGGGGCGCGAGGAGACGCTCCGCGCCGCCCTCGATCCGTCGCGGATGCCGCGGCACATTGCCGTGATCATGGACGGCAACGGCCGGTGGGCGGAGCTGCGGGGCCTCCCCCGGCTGGAAGGACACCGCGTGGGGCGCGAAGCGCTGCGGCGCGCCCTCGAGGGGGCCCGGGAGTGCGGGGTGGAGGTGCTGACCCTCTACGCCTTCAGCACCGAGAACTGGCGGAGGCCCCGCGATGAAGTCGAGGCGCTGATGACCCTGATGGTCGAGGCGGCGAAGGAGGAGGCGCTGGACCTGCAGCAGAACGGCGTGCGATTTCGGGCGTCCGGCCTGCTCGACGCGATGCCCCCGGGCGTGCAGGCGGCCATCGCGCAGGTCGTCGCGCTCACCCAGCGCAACACGCAGATCACCTTGAACCTGGCGCTCAACTACGGCGGCCGCAGCGAGATCACCGAAGCGGCCCGGCGGCTGGCGCGGGACGTCGTGGAGGGCCGGCTCACGGTCGCGGACATCGACGAGCGCGCGTTTGAGCGCCGCCTGTTCGCGCCCGACCTGCCCGATCCGGATCTGCTGATCCGCACCGGGGGAGAGCACCGGCTCAGCAATTTCCTCCTGTGGCAGGCCGCCTACGCCGAGCTCTATTTCACCGACATCCACTGGCCGGACTTTCGGAAGCTGGATCTCTTCGAAGCGATCCGGCGCTTCCAGACCCGCACCCGGCGGTTTGGCGGGGTGGATCTTGGATAGCCTGTTCCAGGCGACGGGCCTCTCCGAGCACACCGGCGCCTCGCGCGACCATCCGGCCGCCGGGGCGGGATCCCACAGGCTGGCGACCCGGCTGGCCACCGCGGCGATCGGGATGCCCCTGACCCTCCTGGCGGTTGTCCTGGGGACCCCGTGGCTGGTCCTGGGCACCGCCGGGCTGATCGTGATCGGCCTCAACGAATTTTACCGGATGGCCGAGCGCGCCGGGTACCGGCCGGTCCGCGCGGCCGGGATGATCGCCGGAGTGCTCTTTGCCGTCGCGGCGGCATGGCCCCAGACGTGGGAATCGCTGATCCTGCCCGCGCTGCTCGTCTCGACGGTCGCGGCGCAGCTCCCGCGGGGCCGGCCCGACCGCGTGCTGGCGAACACCGGGCTCACGGTGCTCGGCGCGCTCTACGTCGGCTATCTGTTCAGCTATATCCTCAGGCTTCGGGCGCTCCCGATCGGCCCGGGCCACACCGGCGGCCCCGCCCCGGCGCTGCTCGTCATCCTGGTGGTCTGGGCCGCCGACAGCGCCGCGTATTTCGTCGGCCTGGCCGCGGGCCGGCACAAGCTGCTCCCCCTGGTCAGCCCGAACAAGTCCCTGGAGGGCGCGGCCGGCGGCGTGCTGGCCGGGGTGGCCGGGGGGATGCTGTGCGGCGCGTTGTTCCGGATGCCGCTCCCCATGGCGGCCACCGTGGGCGGATTGTGCGCGGGCGCGAGCATCTTGGGCGATCTCTGGGAGTCGGCGATCAAGCGGGAGGTCGGGGTGAAAGATGCCGGGCGGATTCTCCCGGGACACGGCGGGATCCTGGACCGCTTCGACGGCCTTCTGTTTGCGATGGTCGTGGGGTACGTGACGATGCTGTGGTGGCCGAACGCATGACGCGCCGTCTCGCCATCCTGGGCTCGACCGGCTCCGTCGGCCGCACCGCGCTCGACGTGGTCCGGCACCTCCAAGGGCGTCCCGGCGAGGTGCAGGTGGTGGCGCTGGCGGGGCGCGCCAACATTCCGCGCCTGATCGAGCAGGTGCGCGAGCACAGACCGGCGGCGGTCGCGGTCGGGACCGCGGACGGGGCCGCCCGGCTGCGCACCGGCACGCCCGGCTGGCGCGGGGAGATCCTCGTGGGTTCCCAGGGGCTCGCCACCCTGGCGGCCGAAGCGGGCGCCGATCTGGTCCTGGTGGCGGTGGCGGGAGCGGCGGGGCTCGCGCCCACCGTGGCCGCGCTCAGCGGGGGAACGGATGTGGCCCTGGCGACCAAGGAAGCGCTGGTCGCCGGGGGAGCGCTCGTGACGGCCGCGGCGCAGCGGACCCGCGCCCGTCTGCTGCCGGTCGACAGCGAGCATTCGGCGATCTTCCAGTGCCTCGACGGCCGCGCCCGCCACGATGTCGCGCGCCTGTGGCTGACGGCATCCGGGGGCCCGTTCCTGCGCCTGCCGGCCGACGCCCTCGACACCGTCGGCCCCGCGGAGGCCCTCCGCCATCCCACGTGGGCGATGGGCCCAAAGGTGACGATCGACTCGGCGACGCTCATGAACAAGGGACTGGAGGTCATCGAGGCCCATTGGCTGTTCGGCGTCGCCCCGGAGGCGATCGAGGTCGTGGTCCATCCGCAGAGCATCGTGCACTCGCTGGTCGAGTTCGTGGACGGGTCGTTCCTGGGCCAACTCGGCCCCACGGACATGCGGGTGCCGGTGCAGTACGCGCTGACCTACCCCGAGCGCCGCCCGAGCCCGGTGACGCGGCTCGACATCCGGACGCTGACGGCGCTGAGCTTCGAGGCGCCGGACCCCGTCCGGTTTCCCTGCCTCACCCTGGCGCGCGAGGCGCTGCTGCGCGGAGGGACCGCGCCGGCGGTGCTCAACGCCGCGAACGAGGTGGCGGTGCGCCTGTTCCTCGAGCAGCGAATCCGCTTCCCCGACATCGCGCGGCTGGTGCGCAGGGTGCTCGACAGCCACCGGCTGGTCCCGGCGTCTTCGTTGGACGCGGTGCTGGGGGCGGATCGGGACGCGCGCGAAGCGGCCGAGGCGGCGGCGCAGGTCGCGTGACCGGCCGTGGGGACCAAACGGAGCGAAAAGAGGGAACAATAGGGACAATGGCCGGTGCCCACTCCGTGAGTTTGGGAGGAGCCTGAGTGTCCACAGTCGTTCTCGCCATCCTGGCGCTGGAATTGATGATTCTCGTCCACGAGCTGGGCCACCTGATCGTCGCGAAACGCGTGGGGATTATCGTGCATACCTTTGCCATCGGGTTCGGGCCGCGCCTCTGGGCGGTCACCCGAGGGGAGACGACCTACGCGCTCAACCTCCTGCCGGTCGGCGGCTACGTGAACATGGCCGGGGAGGATCTCGACGTCCGACAGCCCGAGGTGGCTCCCGATCGCTCGTTCCGCACGAAATCCGTGGGGGCGCGCCTGGCGGTCGTCTGCGCGGGGCCCGTCATGAACTTCCTGCTCGCGGTGCTGCTCCTGGGGATCGTGGCGGTGTCGTTTGGGGTGCCGATCGGGGTCAGCACCCGGGTCGGGACGCTGCTTCCCGGTTACCCCGCCGAGCGGGCCGGCCTGCGGCCGGGCGACGTCATCATCGCGATCGACGGCCGGCCGATGCGGGACGGGGAAGAGATCGTCCGCACGATTCATTCGAGCAACCCCACGCCTCCGGCGCAGCCTCCTTCGGGTCAGGCCGCGCTGGGCCGGACGCTCACCGTCCTCGTCCGGCGGGATGGCTCCCGGTTGGAGATCCACGTCCCCACCCAGTACGATGCGCGGCAGCGCGTGTGGTTGACGGGGTTCTCGCCGTCCGTCATCCGGGAGCATCTCGACCCCGTGCGCGCGCTCGGATGGGGGGCCGTGACCACGGGCCGCGATATCGCCTCGTACCTGGCGGCGATCGGCGGGCTGGCGATGTCCGGCCGGTTGATCGGCGAGCTGAGCGGCCCGTACACCGCGGTCAAGGTGCTCGGCCAGGCGGCCCAATCCGGAGCCGAGACCTTTTTGTATATCACCGCGTTTTTCAGCATCATCATCGGGCTCTTCAACCTGTTCCCCCTGCCGGCGCTCGACGGGGGGCGGGCGGCCTTTCTGATCGTGGAAGGGCTGAGGAGGCGTCCGGTCGATCCTCGCCGCGAGGGGTACATCCACCTGGTCGGCCTGGCGCTGCTGTTGTGCCTGATCATCGCCCTGACCGTCCGGGACATCATCCATCCGGTTCACATTCCCCTGCCCTGACGCGGGCCGGCGGCGTGAGGCCCGTCCGCGTGCGCGGCGGGACGTCGCGGGTCATGACTGGGCGGGCGGCGTGATGTTACAATGAGGAAGCCGAACACGACTCGGGGTGGGGGATGGATCGCACACACACGCGGCGCGTGAAGGTCGGACAGGTCGCGATCGGCGGCGGGGCGCCGGTCTCCGTCCAGTCGATGACCACCACCGACACCCGCGATGTCGAGGCCACCGTCGCGCAGATCGAGGCCCTCGAGGCGGCCGGGTGCGAGATCGTCCGCGTCGCCGTGCCGGACAAGGCGGCCGCCGCATCCCTCGGCCGGATCAAGTCCCGGATCCGGCTGCCCCTGGTCGCGGACATCCACTTCGACTACCGTCTGGCGCTGGGCGCCCTGGAAGCCGGGGTCGACAAGCTGCGCCTCAACCCCGGCAACATCGGGGCCGCGGATCGAGTGCGCACCGTCGCCCGCGAAGCGAAGAGCCGGGGCGTGCCGATCCGGGTTGGCGCGAACATCGGATCCCTGTCGAAGGAGATGCTCCGCAAGTACGGGGAGCCGTGCGCCGACGCGCTGGTCGAGAGCGCCCTGGACGAGATCAAGATCCTCGAGGACCTCGACTTCCACGACATCGTCATCTCCGTGAAGGCCAGCGATGTGGAGATGGCGGTCGCCGCCTACGTGAAGATCGCCGCGGCGGCCCCGTATCCGCTCCACGTGGGCATCACCGAGGCCGGGACGGTGTGGGCCGGGACGGTGAAATCCGCCGTCGGGTTGGGCGCCATCCTCTCCCGGGGCCTCGGCGATACGATTCGGGTGTCGCTGGCCGCCGACCCGGTCGAGGAAGTGAAGGCCGGCTTCGAGGTGCTGAAGTCGCTCGGCCTGCGCCTCCGGGGGCCGATCCTCGTGGCCTGTCCCTCGTGCGGGCGGGCCGATGTCGACATCATCGCGCTGGCCGAGGAGGTGGAGCGCCGCCTCCGGGAGTACCCGGTCCCCGTGAAGGTGGCGGTGATGGGGTGCGCCGTCAACGGACCCGGGGAGGCGCGGATGGCCGACCTGGGGGTCGCCGCCGGCAAGGGGATGGGGCTCATCTTCAGGAAGGGCAAGATCGTCGCCAGCCTCCCGGAGGACCGGCTCCTCGAGGGGTTGATGAAGGAAGTCGAAGCCGTGGTGCGCGAGAAGCAGGCGGCCCAGGCCGCGCGGTGAGCCCGTCCCCGTCGGGATCCTCCCCTGATCCGCGTCGGTGATCTTCCCCCTCCGCGACGACATCCCATCCCGCACCTTTCCTGTCGCGATGTCCCTGGTGATGGGCGCGTGCGCGGCGGCGTTTTATTATACGCTGGCGCTCCCGTCGCCGGTCGAGGTGAAGCGGTTGTTTACGACGTTCGGGGTGATTCCGGCGCAGGTCACCGGGGTCGCGGTCCCCACGCCCGCGGCGTTCCCGGTCCGGCTGGGGGCGAGCCTGTTCCTGCACGGAGGCTGGACGCACCTCCTCGGCAACATGCTGTTCCTGTGGATCTTCGCGGACAACGTCGAGGATGCGATGGGGCACGGCCCGTTCCTCGTTTTCTACCTCATCTGCGGCGCGATCGCGAACCTCGTCCATGTGCTCGCCAATCCGCTGTCGACCGAGCCGACGATCGGCGCCAGCGGCGCGATCGCCGGGGTCCTCGGCGCCTACCTGCTGCTGTACCCGAGAGCGCGGGTGCAGCTGCTCGTCTGGCTGTTGTTCGTGTTCGTGCGGTTCGTGTGGGTGCCCGCGGTGCTGTTTCTGCCGGTGTGGGTGTTCCTGCAGCTGGCCTCGGGGCTGGCCACGCTCGGGGTTCCCACGGCGGGCGGCGTCGCCTGGTGGGCGCACGTTGGCGGGTTCGCGAGCGGCATGGCGCTGGCCGGGGTCTTCGCCGGCGGGCAGCGGCGGTGACAGGCGTCCCCTCCGCGGCCCGGGCAGGAAATTTTCACCTCGTCCCGAACGCCACACCTCCGGGGACGGCAGGCAGAGGTTGCCCCCTCCGGGGACTCCAAACCGACGTAGAGATGACGGCAAGCAGAGGTTGCCCCCTGCGGGGACTCCAAACCGACGTAGAGATGACGGCAAGCAGAGGTTGCCCACCGGAATCAGGCAGCGGCGGACACACGTTATCGTGTACAGAGAGAACACGGGGGAGAACCATATGTGCAGCATCCGGGTAGAAACCCTGCAGGGGATGCCGGTGAGTGAATTGCAGGTCGAGATGGTGGAGCGCAAGGGGATCGGCCACCCCGACTCGATCTGCGATGCCATTATGGACCGCGTGTCGATCGAGCTCAGCAAAGAATACGTGAGCCAGTTTGGCCGGATCCTCCACCACAACATCGACAAGGCCTTTCTCGTGGCGGGGGACGCCGAGGTCCGGTTCGGCGGCGGTATCGTCCGCGAGCCGATGAAGCTCATCTTTGGCGATCGGGCCACCGATGGGCTCAACGGCCGGGAGGTGCCGATTCGGGAGATCGCGATCCGGACGGCGAAGAACTGGCTGCGCGAGAATCTCCGGTTCGTGGATCCGGGCGGACCCGACACGATGGACGGTCCACATATGACGTACCAGTTGGAGATCAAGCCGGGGTCGGCCGAGCTCGTGGACATCTTCAGCCGGTCGACCATTGGCGCCAACGACACGTCCGCGGCGGTCGGGTATTGGCCGATGACCGAGACGGAGCGCCTGGTTCGCGAGACGGAGCAGTTCATCAATTCCCGGACCTTCAAAGAGGAGTTCCCGGAGGCCGGCGAGGACGTCAAAGTGATGGGCGTCCGGCTGGGACGCGAACTCCGTCTCACCTCGGCTGTGGCGTTCGTGGACCGCTTCATCGAGAGCGAGGCCCAGTATTTCCGCCGCAAGCAGCAGATCTACGAAGCCGTGATGGCGTTCCTCTCGAAGCGGACGACGATGGACAAGATCATCTTCGACCTGAACACCCTCGACGAGCCGGGACGGGGCGTCGGCGGCATCTACCTCTCGGTGCTGGGGACCTCCGCGGAATCCGGGGACAGCGGTCAGATCGGCCGGGGCAACAAGGTCAACGGCGTCATCTCGATCAACCGCCCGATGGGGACCGAGGCGGCCGCCGGCAAGAACCCGGTGTCGCACGTGGGCAAGATCTACTCGGTGTTCACCCACCAGGTCGCGCAGAAGGTGGCCGAGGAGGTCCCGGGCGTCCGCGAAGTGTACATCTGGATGGTCAGCCAGATCGGCAAGCCGATCAATGAACCCGTGACGGCCGCCCAGGTCATTGTCGCGAAGGGGGCCCGGAAGAGCGCGGTGGAGCGGCACGTCCACGAGGTCGTGGAGCGCGAGCTGGCCGGGATCCAGGTGTTCTGCCGGGACCTCGCCGCGGGCAAGTACAGCATCTGCTGACACGGCCGGGGTCATTCCCGGCGATTCGCGAAGCGCCCGCGGCGCTCCGGGGTGCCTGTTCCCTATTTCCCGTGCGGACGTCCTGATCGCGCCGGCCCTCTCCTGGCGTTCAGTGGCGCATGACCCGCGCCGCAGGTGACTTGACAGGCGCGCGGGGTGGAGACAACAATAAGGTAGCGGCACAAGTGAGCAGTGACGCAGAGGTCAGGTGAGGTGGTTTGCCAACATACGAATATCGCTGTACACGATGCAAGCATCAGTTTGAGGTGGTGCACGCGGTGGGCGACACGGTCGATCGCTGCGAACGGTGCGGGGGTCCGGCGCGCCGGGTGTTTTCCGCGCCCGCCTTGATCTTCAAGGGGCCCGGATTCCACATCAACGATTACCGCAAGACTCCCCGGCCGTCCGACGGAGACGGCAAGGCGTCGGCCAAGACGTCCACGGACACGGACAAGAGCGCATCCTCGGCGACGTCCACCGGCAAAGGCGCGTCGAAAAGCTCCTCGAAAGGCTCCTCCAAGGATTCCTCCCCAGCCTCCGGGTCGGGAGGCGACACCAAGGCCTCATAACTTGATGCGGCGGGCGAGGGCGTGGCGGTCCGGCCATGCCCTCCTCGTGCTTTGCGGGCTCGCGTTGCTCTACCGGCCCGCGGTGTTCTTCCCTCCTCCGCCGCTTGCCCACGCCCGGGCGGCGTCCTCCTCCGGAGCGGACCGACGGCTCGATGTCCGGCTGGGTTTTGGCGGAATCGTGAAGATCGGTGTGCCGCTTCCCCTCGAGGTCGTGCTGCCTCCGCTGCCTGCCTCGGGCCCCGCGGAGATGGTCGTCGACGCGCCGGCCCTCGGCCCCCAGGCGGGACAGGTCGTGACCACGACCGCCGTCCCGTTCGAGTCGGTGGCGGACACGGTCCGGGTGGTTGAGGCGCCGGTCGTGATCAGTGACCCCCGGCGCCCATTGAAGGTCCGGGTGACGGTGCGCGGGCAGCAGGTGCTCGGGACCTCCGCGGCCGTCTCGCCCGAGCACGTCGGCGGCCGCCTGGTGGTGGCGGTCTCCGACGACCCCACGGGACTTGCGGCGCTGCACCGGCTTCCCGGGCGCGTGGCGGTCGCCTACGTCACCGCGGAGGCGCTGCCGCGGCGCTGGCAGGAGTACGCCGCGGTGGATCTCCTCGTGATCCGGGACCTCGATCCGGCGGCCCTCGATGCCGCCCAACAACAGGCGCTCCTCCGATGGGTGCGCCTGGGCGGGCGCCTCCTGGTGGTTGCGCGATCCGCGGCGGCCGCGCAGAGCGCGGAGACGGCAGGATCGCCGGGCGGGCGCGGGCCGGCCTTGCCCGCGGCCCTCGATCCTCTCCTCCCGGCGGATGTCGGGCCCGTTCGGGCGCTGCCATCGGCCGCCGGGCTTGCCGGGCACTACGGGGGCACCATGCCCTCCGGCCCGCTGACGGTCGCGACGCTGCGGCCCCGAGCGGGGGCGGGGCACGTCGATCTGAGCGGCGTCCCGGTGATCGCGTCCGCAGGCCCGGGACCGGGGGTGGGGCAGGTGATCATCTGGGGCTTCGATCCGTGGCGGCCGCCGCTCGCGGAGTGGAGCGGCCGCCTGCGGCTGTGGGAGGAGGCGCTGGGGAGCGAGCCCGCGCCGCGCGTCGATGCGGAGGGGCTGGCCGCGCGTCTGGCGGCAGGCACGCCGCTCGATCCCGCGGTGCACGCGCAGGTCCTCGGCGCGATCCTCCTCTACGTCGCGCTGCTGCTGGGCCTGCGCCGTTGGAAACCGACGGTCGCAGGGGCGGCGGCTGCGCTGCTCATCGTGCTCGCCGCGCTGGGGGCGTTTCCGGTCCTCGCCGGGATGGTCCGCGACCGTTCGGCAACGCTGGCGCAGGTGACCATCATCGAGCCCGGGGGTGGGGCAGGGAGCGCGCGCGCCACGACCGTCGCCGCGGTCGCGGTGCCGTACGGCGGCCGTTACCGTGTCACGGCCGCCCCCGCGGAGATGCTCGCCGAACCGCTGACTCCGGCGAGCGACCTGCGGGTCGTTCTCGGCCGCGCCGGCTCTGAGCTCACGGGGGTGCTGCGCTCCGGCGATCCGCCGCGCCCGTTTCTGGCGGTCGGCGCGATCCCTCTGTCCGCCTCCGCGGTGCTCTCCCGTGACGGGCGCAGCCTCGCGGTGGATCTGGGACCCCTCCGCGCCAGCCGTGTGGAGCTCCGATGGCGCGACCGGCTCTACCCGCTGGCCGATCTTCCCGCCGGCCGCACCCTGCGCGACCTCCGGCCCGACGGATGGATCGCCGCTGCCTCAGACGGGCGGCCGTCGTCGGATTGGTCGGCGCGCGTGCGGGACGTGATCTTTGAGGGGGCTGGGGCCGATGCTATACTGAAAGGCGCAACACCGGTGCTGGCCGGTGAGCTCGACGGCATCGCGCCGGTGTTCACGCTCGGAGGCGCGGGAGCGCCGGGCCAGCGGCTGACCGTCCTGCTGGTACCCCTGGAGCGGAGGTAGGCAGGAGGGCGCCGTGGGGAATCCGGTGTTGCGTGGGGATCTCCGGGCCCGAAGCCGAAGCCCCAAAGTCTGGGTCCTCGAGGCCGTCTACCTCGGCGTCCTCGGGGCCCTGGTGTTCCTGGGTCTCCCGCCGGAACTCGGACGGCTCGCGGGATCGCGCGACCCCAGCCTGTCCGTGGCGGTGCTCTGGGTCCAGATCGTGCTCCTCACCTATTACGCGTCCGCGTGTCTCGCCCAGGAGATCCTGGTGGAAGGCGAGAAGGCGGCGGTCGATCTCGTCTTCGCGCCGTTCCCGGCCGCAGTGATCGTCGGCGGCAAGAGTCTGTCGTCCCTCGTCACGATCCTCTACTGGCTGCTGCTCGGGGCTCCGCTGCTCGTCCTGACCGCGGCGATCCGGCAGATCCCGATCGGCTCGCTGCTCTCCGCGGCGGGGCTGATCGCCGTGGTCGCCTGGGGCATCGGGCAGATGGGCCTCCTGTACAGCGTGCTCTTCGAGGCGGAGTTTTCGCGGACGGTGGCCCACTGGATGACGCTGCTGGCGATCTTTGCCGGCACCACCCTTCTTCCATCTTCGCTGCGGTCGCTGAATCCGGTCGAGGCCACCACGGCGGCGGCGGGCGGGTTCCCGCCGGCCATCGCGGTCGCGGCGTATGCGGGGCTGGGGGCGTTCTGCGGGCTCTGGACCTGGGGGCGACTGCGGAGGCTGGCGGCGGCATGACGCGCGAAGCCGAACTCCTCGGGCGCCTGCTCGGCCGCGTGCAGCGGCGGTTGGCCGTCGACCGCGCGCTCCGCTGGGTCGCGCGGACCGCCGCCGTGACGGCGTGGTCGACCCTGGGGTGGGCGCTGGCCACGATGGCCGTGCCGATACGGTTTCCCATTCGCGCGGTGGTGGCGGTGGAAGCGGCGGGCCTCGTCGCCGGCCTGGCGCTGCTGGTCCGGCTGCGCCGTCCCGGGATGCTTGCGGCGGCTCGATGGACGGACCGGCGGCTCGGGCTGGCAGACCGCCTGAGCACGGCCGTGGAGCTCCTTGCCGCCGCTCCGGCGGCCGCGGGGCCCGGCGGGATGGCGCGCCTCCAGATCGCTGATGCCGCGGAGGTCGCGCAGGGGATCGTCCCGCGCGCGGCCGCGCCGGTTGCGGTCCCGAAGGAGAGCTGGATGATCGTGGCGTGCGCGGTCGGTCTCGTCCTGTGGGCGCAGTTCCTCCAGGGCTGGACGATTCCCGGCTGGCCGGCCGCCCGCACTGCCGCGGTGATCCACAGCGAAGGCCGCGCGCTCGTGACGATCGCCCGGCAGATCGACGCGGCGGCGCAAACACGCGGGCTTCCGGAGGCCCGCCGGACCGCACCGCAGCTCCGGGACCTCGGACGGAGGTTCCTGGGCGCGCGCATCTCCCGCGAGGAGGCGTTGGGTCTCCTCGGGGAGGCGACCCGCCGGCTCGAGACGGCGCAGAACCGGATCGAGCGCCGCATCGCGGCCGCAGGGTCCCGGGGAACATCCGGCGCGCGCGATGCGCGCGCGCCGGCGATTCCCGCCGGGCCCGAGCGTTTCCAGCAGGCGATACGCGAATTGGAAACGCTGGCGGACGCGCTCCAAAGCCGGAGCGCGCCGGAAGCCCGCGAAGACCTCTCGCGGCGCTTGAGCCGGTTGTCCGAGTCGCTGGACGACATGAACGCGCCCGCCTCTTCCCGGCGCAGTCTCGAGGCGGCGCGCCGCGACGTGGAGCTCGGCCGGCTGCCGGCGGGGGCCACGGCGCTCGGCGACGCCGCTGCGGATCTTCGGAGTCTCGAGCGGATGCTGGGGGATGCGCAGGCGCTCGGCGAGGCGCAGCGGCAGGTGCAGACCTCCGCGGACCGGATCGCCCGAGGAGGGCCGCTCGGCGGCAGCGCCGCGACGACAGAACCATCTCCGGCGGAGCCCGTGACGGCGCCGGCCGCGGCGGGCCCCAACCCCGTGACGCCGGGTGCGGAGGCCGGCGCGCCTCCGCCGCCCGGGCCCAACCAGGGGAGCCTGCCGGGCGAGGGGCGCGGACCGGCTCCGGGCGCGCCGACCCGGCGGCCCGGGGTGACCCCAATCGAGAAGCACCTGACCGGCAGGCAAGGCGAGGGACCGGCGGCGGCGCGAGACCTGCTGGCGCCCGGGCGGATGGGATCCCCGCGCATCCCGGCGGCTCCGGTGCCGGCGGATGTGGCGCACGAGAACGATCGCGCGCTCGGCCAGGAGCCCATTCCGCCCGCCTACCTGACCATGATTCGCCGGTACTTCGAAACCTTGGGGACCGCCGCCCCATGAACGATCCCGTCTCCCGCGAGGTCGAGGATCTTCGTTCCGCGTGCGAGGCGCTTCGCGGGGAACTCGCCCGGGTCATCGTCGGCCAGCGGGAAGCGCTCGACCTCGTCATCACGGCGCTGCTGGCCGGGGGGCATGTGCTCCTGGAGGGGGTCCCGGGGCTCGGGAAGACCCTTCTCGTCCGGACCCTCGCCCAGACGCTGGACCTGCGGTTCTCCCGCATCCAGTTCACGCCCGACCTCATGCCCGCCGACATCCTCGGCACCAACCTGGTCGTGCAGGACGACGCCGGCCGCCGGCGGTTCGAGTTTCAGCCCGGGCCCATCTTCGCCCAGATCGTGCTGGCAGACGAGGTCAATCGCGCGACCCCGAAGACGCAGTCGGCGCTCCTCGAGGCGATGCAGGAACACGCCGTCACGGTCGCCGGCGAGTCGCGCCGGCTCGAGGAGCCCTTCTTCGTTCTGGCGACCCAGAACCCGATCGAGATGGAGGGCACCTATCCACTGCCGGAAGCCCAGCTCGATCGATTCCTGCTGAAGCTTCGCGTGCCGTTCCCCGGCCTGGAGGATCTGCAGGCGATCATCGATCGGACGACGGGGCCCGACGAGCCCGCGGTGCGGCGGGTCGCCGACGGCGCGGCCGTGCGGCGGCTGCAGTTGCTGGTCCGCCAGGTCCCCGTCGCCGGCCACGTGCGCGAGTACGCGGCGCGGCTGGTGCTGGCGACGCATCCTGAGTCGGACGGCGCCTGCGCGCTGGCCCGCCGTTTCGTCCGCCACGGAGCGAGCCCGCGCGGGATGCAGGCGTTGATCCTCGCCGGGAAAGTTCGCGCCCTCGCCCTCGGGCGGTTCAACGTCGCGATCGAAGATGTCCGCGCCCTCGCGCTGCCGGCGCTGCGCCACCGCATCATTCTGAACTTCGAGGGTGAGGCGGAGGGGGTGGATGCCGACGATGTGCTCCGGGCGGCCATGCAGGAGGTCGAGGCCCCGGATCTCCCGGCCGGGCCGCGCGAGGCGCGATGACGGTATCGTTGCCCCCTGCGGGGACGCCAAACCAGAGTGGAGCCAGCAGCAAGCAGAGGTTGCCCCCTGCGGGGACGCCAAACCAGAGTGGAGCCAGCAGCAAGCAGAGGTTGCCCCCTGCGGGGACGCCAAACCAGAGTGGAGCCAGCAGCAAGCAGAGGTTGCCCCCTGCGGGGACGCCAAACCAGAGTGGAGCCAGCAGCAAGCAGAGGCTGCTTGATCCGGGCTTTCTCCAGAAGCTCGAGGCGCTGAGCCTGCTGAGCCGGAAGCGGGTCTGCGGCGTGCAGCGCGGGGAGCGACGCAGCACCGCCCGCGGACGCGGCGTGGAGTTCGACGATTACCGGGCGTACCAGCCCGGCGACGACTACCGGTATATTGACTGGAACGTCGTCTCGCGCCTCGACCGCCTCTTCATCAAGCTCTTCTCCGAAGAAGAGGATCTCGACGTCCTCCTCATGGTCGATACCAGCGCGTCGATGGCGGCGGGTCATCCGAGCAAGCTGCTGCTCGCCAAGCACCTGGCCGCCGCCGTGGGCTACATCGGCCTCGCCAACCTCGACCGGGTGGGCGTCAGCGCCTTCGCCTCGACGGCCGGGGCCCGCCTGGAGCGTCTGCGGGGCCGCGCGCGGGCCGGGGACCTGCTCGGGTTCCTCGAGAAGCTCGAACCCTCCGGGGAGACCGACCTCCTGGCGGCGATGCGCCGGCAGTTGGCCGCGTCCCGCCGCCGCGGGCTGCTGGTCCTCCTGACGGATCTGTTCGATCCCCGGGGCTACGAGCGCGCGCTGCTGCTGGCCCGCGCCCGCCGGTTTCAGACGTTCCTGATCCACCTGCTGGCCGACGAAGAACTGGCTCCGCGTCTCGCCGGTGACCTCCGGCTGGTGGATGCCGAGACGGGGCGCGCGGTCGAGGTGACGGTGGATGCCGAGGCGCTGCGGGCGTACGCGGCGGCGCGCGACGCGTTCTTCCACGGCATCGAGCGGTTCTGCTTCCACCACGGCATCGACTATCTGCGCACCACGACATCGGTCTCCGTGGAATCACTGGTCCTGCGGTGGCTGCGTCAGGGAGGGCTCGTCCGGTGACCCTGGGCGCGCCGGCCGCGCTGTGGGGCCTGCTGGCCGTCCCGTTTCTCATCCTCCTCTACCTGCTGCGCGTCCGGCGCAGGGACCATCCCGTCAGCAGCGTGCTCCTGTGGCAGCGATCCGCGGCGACCCTGGCCGCCTACCGCCCGTCGCGGCGAATCGAACGCAGCCTGCTGCTCCTGCTCCAGATCCTCGCGACGGCGGCCCTGGTGACCGGCCTTGCCCGGCCCGCGGTGATCTCCCCGTACGCGCCCGGCGATCTCCTCCTGGTGCTCGACCTCTCCCTGTCCATGCGGGCGCGCGATGTCTCGCCGACCCGCTTCGATCGCGCCCGCAGAGAGGCGCTCGAGGCCGCCTCGCGCCTGCGGGCGGGCCAGCGCGCGGGCGTGGTGATCGCCGGCGCCCGCCCCGAACTGCTCGTCCCGCTGACCTTCGATCGCGCCAGGATCGCGGCCGCGCTGCGGGGGCTCGAGCCCCAGGACGCGTCGGGCGACGTCTCAGGCGCGGTGGCGCTGGCCGCCGAACACCCCCTCGGGCCTGGGGGACGGATCCTGGTCTGGACCGACGCCGCGCGCGGCCCGCTCCCCGCGCTGCCGCAGGAGGTCTACCGGATCCTTGGCACCTCCGACGACAACGCGGGGATCACGATGTTCCGCGCCGCGCACGGTCCGGACGGCGCCGAGGCGCTGCTCCGCGTCGACAACTTCAGCGGGCGCCCCCGGCGGATCCCGGTCGACGTCACCCACGAACGGACCGAGGTGTACCGCGGCACGCTGGACCTGCCGGGCGGCGGCTCCCGGACTGTCGTCTTCCCGGTCCCCGCCTCCGGCGTGTTTCAGGCCCGGCTCGTCGCGCACGACCTGCTGCCGGACGACGATGTCGCCTCGGCGGTGCTCGACCCTGCGCCGCTGCCCGCGGTGCTCCTGGTGAGCCAGGGGAATCCCTACCTCGAACGGCTCCTCCAGGTCCTCCCCGTCGCCCGCGCCGTCGAGACGCGCACCGCGGATCCACGGACCTGGGGCGCCTTCGGAGTCGTGATCCTGGATCGCACGGATCCGGGACCCGTTCCGCCCGGCGACTACCTCATGATCGACGCCGTCGCCCCCAACATCCCGGCGGCCGCGGCGGGCGAGGTCGGCGGTCCCCGCTTCGCGACGTGGGACCGGACCGATCCCATCTTGCACTACGTCGACCTGAGCGGCGTGCGGGTTGCGCGCGCGCTCGCGCTCGCCCCGCAGGGCGGCCGCGTGCTGGCCGGTGGGGACGTCCCCCTCCTGTGGGCGTACGAAGGCGGGGGGATCCGCGCGCTCGTGCTCGGGTTTGCGCTTCAGGATTCCGATCTTCCACAGCGCGTGGCCTTTCCGATTCTCATGGCCAACAGCCTGGCCTGGCTCGGCGGAGGGGGGCTGGAAGTCCGGGCGGGAGAGGCCCTCCAGGTTCCCGCCGGCGGCGCCGCCGCGGCAGACCTCATCCATCCCGACGGGCGCCGCCAGGTCGTGCGGGCGGCAGAGGGGATGTTGCTCCTCCCACCGTTGACCCGCGCCGGCGTCTACCGCCTGCGGGGGCCGGGGGGGGACCGCGAGATCACCGTGCTCAGCGCCGACCGGCGCGCCGGACTCATCCGGCCCGGGACGGCCCCGGCCACGGCCCGCCCCGCCGGGCCGGGCGGGGGACTGCTCTCGAGTCAGGTGCCCCTGTGGCCCTGGTTCCTCCTGGGCGCCGTGGGCGTCGCCGTGGGGGAGTGGGTCCTCGCCACCCGGCGCCCGGGAGGCGAAGCATGACCGCCCCGGTCGCGTTCACGCACCCGGCGGCCCTCCTGCTGCTCCCTCTGGTGCTGCTGGCGGTGCGGCTGGGCCGGCGCCGTTCCGGATGGCGCTGGCGTGCGGCGACCGCCCTGCGCGCCGCGACCCTGGGGCTGCTCATCGTCGCGCTCGGCGGTCCGCTGCTGCGCGCTCCGCTGGCCGGGGTCGCCGTGGTCTTCGCCGTAGACCGCTCGCTCAGCATCACCCCCGAGGGGCAGCGCGCCGAGGCCGCCTTCGTCCGCGAGGCGCTCTCGCGGATGCGGCGCGACGACCGGGCGGGGGTGATCGCGTTCGCCGGGAGTCCGCTGCTGCAGGTACCGGTGGAGGCGCACCCGGCGGTCGAGGACCTGGGCCGTCCGATCGATCCGGACGCGACCGACATCGGCGCGGCGCTCGGCCTTGGGCAGCGGATGCTGGGCGAGGCCGGCGCGCGGCGCATCGTCCTCCTCAGCGACGGCGCCGAAAACCGCGGGGATGCCGCCGCGGCCGCGCGCGTGGCCCGCGCCGCCGGGGTGGCCGTGGACGTGGTGCCGATTGCCGCCGGCCGGCCCGACGAGGTGCTGGTTGAGGCGTTGACGGCGCCGCAGGACGTCCGCGCGGGGGAAGCCTACGAGATCCGGGCCGTGGTCCGCTCCACGGTCCCTGGGGAGGCCGCCGTGACGCTCTCGCGCAACGGCGACCCCGTAGAGGTGCGGCGCGTTCGGCTCGCGCCCGGGCAGACGGCGGTCCCGTTTTCCGACATCGCCCGGCGGGAGGGAGCGGTCCGGTATCGTGTCGACGTCGCCGCGTCCCCCGACACGATTTCGGAAAACAATCACGGAGACGCCATCGTGGTGGTGCGGGGCCGGCCCCGCGTGCTCTTCGTCACGGCGAGCCCCACGCGCCTGCCCGCGTGGCTCAGCGGCCAGGGACTGCGGGTCGACGTGCGGCTTCCCGAGGAGGTGCCGGCGCAGGCGACCGGCTTCGTCCCCTATGGAAGCCTTGTGCTGAACGATGTGCCGGCGCTCGACCTCACCCAGGCGCAGCAGGAGGCCATCCGCGCGTTCGTCGGCACGGCCGGCGGCGGCCTCGTCGCCATCGGCGGGGGCCACAGCTACGGCGTCGGGGGGTACGCCGGCACCCCGCTCGAGGAGATCCTTCCCGTCACGATGGACGTCCGGCAGACGGTGGCGGTGCCCACCGTGGCCATCGTCCTGATGATCGATACGTCGGGGAGCATGGACGCCTTCGGCACCGAGGTCGCCAAAGAGGAGCTGGCGAAAGAGATCGCGTCTTCGGTGATCGACCTGCTGGGAGCGCACGACCTGATCGGGGTCATCACCTTCGACCAGGAGTACCGCTGGCTTGTGCCGCCGACCGAGGCCCGGAACCGGTCGCGGGTGTTGGAGCAGATCGCCCGGCTCAAGGCGGGCGGCGGCACGGTGATGGCCCCGCCTCTGCGGGCCGCCCGGGAGTACCTTCGCGCCACCCCCGCCAGGATCCGGCACGTCATCGTGTTGAGCGACGGCCTCACCGACCCCGGGGACTTTCCCGGGATCGTCGCCGCGATGACCCGCGACAAGATCACGCTGAGCTCGGTCGCGATCGGCCGGGATGCCGACACCGAGTTCATGCGCAACCTCGCCCGGTGGGGCGGGGGACGCGCCTACGTCGCCAAGGATCTGTACAGCGTGCCCAAGATCTTTACCGCCGAGGCGTTGATGGCGGTGCGGGCGTTCATCGTCGAGGAGCCGGTCGTGCCCGCGCCGGTCGGCGCGGGACCGACCCTGGCGGGGCTCACCCCCCCGCCGGCGCTCCGCGGATATGTGGCCACGGTCGCGAAGCCCCTGGCGGATGTCGCCCTCGTGACCCCTCGGCGAGATCCTCTCCTTGCCACCTGGCGATACGGGCTGGGGCGCACCGTGGCGTTCACCTCAGACGACGGGCTGCGGTGGACCGCCCCCTGGGGGTCCTGGCCCGACGTCGCGCGGTTCTGGTCGCAGGCGATCCGCTGGACCCTGCCGGTTGATGCGGCGGGCCTGCACCTCGCGGCGGCGGTCGGCGCGGGCGGGAGCGAAGCGCGCGCCGTCCTCGATGCCCGCCGGCCCGGCGGCGCGCCCTGGGATGGGCTCGATGTCAACGGGGACGTCACGGGCCCGGGCGGCGAGCGCCGATCGATCGTCCTGGAGCAGACCGGCCCCGGCCGCTATGAGAGCACGTGGCCGGCGCCCCGGCCCGGCACGTACACCCTCACGCTGGCCGCCCACGACGCCCGGCGCCTCGCGGCCACCCGCACCGTCGGGCTCGTCGTGCCCTATTCCGCCGAGTACCGCCTCCCGGACGGGAACCCGGCGCTGCTCTCCCGGTTGGTCGAGACGACCGGGGGCGCGTTCCTCGCCCGGCCGGAGGACGCCTTCCGGCCTGGGCGGGGAACCGGCGAGCGCGAGGCGTGGCCCGCGCTCACCGGCGCGGCGCTGGGGTTGTGGCTCGCGGAAATCACCCTCCGGCGCCTGCCGGCGCTGGGCCAGCGCCTGGTCGCCTTCGCCGGCGCCGCCGCGCACTGGGCCGGCCGGAGGGAGGCGGCGTCGCGTACGGCCCGGGCCGAGGCGGATGCGTCCTACGATACCGCGGATCGCTGGGCGGTCGAGGAGGCGCGGTTTGCGGAGGAAGAAACGCTGCGCGCCGCGTCGATGGAGCAGGCGGCCCGCCTCTTCATCGCGCGCCTGCGGGGAACAAAGCGGCGCTAGTCGCCAGGAACGCGGCGGTGGGGCGCACGCCGCCCCGCCCTCACGCCGCTCCAGCCGCGCAGCTGCTCGGCCGGCGGGTTGACCCGTTGTTCACCCAGATGATACCATCGGGGCTGTTCGACGCGGAATCTTGTTCGTGCCCTCTGGAGCACCGCATTGGCGATCGGTGTCGAGCGCGTTCCCGTCGGGATTCGCCTGCCCTCTGCCATGCCCCGCATGGTCCGGGTGCACCAGCGATTCCCCCGGCCCCGCCTCGACGACATCCCGGCCGCCGTCCGGACCGAATTGCGCCGGCTCGATCTCCGAACGCGGCTTCGCCCGCGGGCGCGTATCGCGGTAACCGCGGGGAGCCGGGGGATCCGCGACATCGTGCCGATCTTGCGCACCGTGGTGGACGAGCTGCGGACCGCGGGGGCCGACCCCCTGCTCATCGCCGCGATGGGCAGCCACGGCGGCGGCACCGACGAGGGGCAGCGGCGTCTCCTCGAGCACCTGGGGATCACGCCGGCGGCCGTGGGGGCGCCCCTCAGCACGTCCATGGACACGGTCGAATTGGGGAGGACACCGAGCGGATTCGTGGCCTACTGCGACCGGGTGGCGGCGGGCTGCGACGGGATCCTGGCCGTGAACCGGATCAAACCCCATACCGGGTTCAGCCATCCGTTCGGCAGCGGGGTGATGAAGATGCTCGGCGTCGGGTTGGGCAAGGCCCCGGGCGCCGCGCAGATTCATCAGCAGGGCCCGGGGCAGATGGCGGGCGCGATCCGGGAGATCGCCGAGTGCGTGATCGGGAGCGGCCGCGTCCTGGGCGGCCTCGCCATCCTCGAGAACGCGTACGATGAGACCGCCCGGGTGGTGGGGATCGCCCCCGATCGCATCCCGGCCGAGGAGGTGGCGTTGTTCCCTGAGGCGCGCGCGGCGATGCCCCGACTGCCGGTGGATCGCATGGACCTCCTGATTGTCGACGAAGTCGGCAAGAACTTCAGCGGCACCGGCATGGACGTCAACGTCATCGGGCGCTGGCGAATCGCCGGGCTCGCGGAGCCGGAGACGCCCCACGCGGAGCGGATCGTGGCGCTGCGGCTGTCCGACGCCTCCGAGGGCAACGCTCAGGGGATCGGCCTGGCCGACTTCACCACCCGGGCGGTGGTCGACCGCATCGACTTTACCGCGACCTACCTGAACTGTATCGTCAGCACGTACGTTCAAAGAGCGATGCTCCCGATCGTCATGGCCACCGAGCGGGACACCATCCTGGCCGCGTTTGGGAGCCTCGGGCTGCCCGATCCGCTTCGGGCGCGGATCGTGCGGGCGCCGAATACGCTCCACCTGGAGGACGTGTGGGTGTCGGAGCCCCTGGTGCGTGAACTGGAGGGACGGCCGCACATCGCTTCGGTGGAATCGCCCGAGCCGATGCGGTTCGACGACGGCGGGCGCCTGTGCTGACCCGGCGCGCGCCGCGGGCGCGCTCCGCTGGGGAGCGGCCGGTCGAATCGCCCGCCGCGGTCCGGCGCATCGCGGCGCTGCTCCGCCGCGGGACGTTCAACGTCGTGCTGACCGGCGCGGGGGTCAGCACCGAGTCGGGGCTTCCGGACTTCCGGTCCAACGCCGGGCTGTGGCGCGGCATCGACCCTGCGCGGGTCGCCTCCCTGAGCGCGTTCCACCGGGACCCGCAGGCGTTCTACGCGTTCTACCAGACCCGCCTCGCGGCGCTGGCCGGCGCCGCCCCGAACGCCGCGCACCGGGCGATCGCCGGGCTCGAAGCGCTCGGCGCCGTCCACCTCGTGGTGACGCAAAACGTCGACGGCCTGCATCAGCGGGCCGGATCGCGCGACGTGGTGGAGGTGCACGGCAACCTGCGCGAGGCCCGCTGCGCCGGGTGCGGGTCCCTCCGGCCGATCGCGGAGATGGCCGGGCCGCTGCGGTCGGGGACGCTTCCTCGATGCGCGGCGTGCGGCGGCCTGCTGCGCCCCAACGTCGTGCTGTTCGAAGAGCTCCTGCCCGCGGTGGCCTACGACCGGGCGGCCTCGGCGTGTGGAACGTGTCGGGTTCTGCTGGTGGTCGGGTCGTCGCTAGCGGTCTATCCGGTGGCCGGGCTCCCCGCGCTCGCCGCCCGGCGGGGGGCGAGCCTGGTGATTGTCAACCGTGAGCCCACGCCGCTCGACGGACAGGCCGAGGTCGTGGTGCGGGACGATGCCGGAGCGGCGCTGCCTCGGATCGCCGACGAGGTCGCATCCGAACCGAACTAACGCAGGAGGGAAGCCCAGCCGTGCAACGGGCCGAGGTGGGGGTCTTTGGGGGGTCGGGATTCTACTCGCTGCTCGAGGGCGCCCGCGAGGTGAAGGTGGATACGCCGTACGGAGAGCCCAGCGATGCCGTGATGCTCGGCGAGATCGCCGGCCGCAAGGTGGGGTTTCTCCCCCGACACGGCCGGACCCACCGCCTTCCGCCCCACCGGATCAACTACCGGGCCAACGCCTGGGCGCTGCATTCCCTCGGCGTGGAATGGGTGTTCGGGCCGTGCGCGGCCGGCAGCCTGCAGCCCAACGTCCGCCCGGGCGAGTTTGTGATCTGCGACCAGTTCGTCGACCGGACCTGGGGGCGGATGGACACCTTCGCCGACGGGCCGATCGTCACCCATGTCTCGGCCGCCGATCCGTACTGTCCCACGCTGCGGCCGCTGGCCGTGGAGACGGCCCGCCGTCTCGACATTCCCGTGCACGACCGCGGAACCGTGGTGGTGATCCAGGGCCCCCGGTTCAGCACCCGCGCGGAGAGCCGGTGGTTCCGCGGCCAGGGCTGGGAAGTCATCAACATGACCAACTACCCCGAATCCATCCTGGCCCGAGAACTGCAGATGTGTTACGTGAACATCTCCCTGATCACCGACTACGACGTCGGGGTGGAAGGGGATCCCGGCGTCGAGCCGGTCACCCACACGGCGGTGCTTCGGGTGATGCAGCAGAACAACGAGCGGCTCCGCCGCCTGCTCCTCGCCATGATCGAGCGGCTGCCACGCAAGCGGGAGTGCTCGTGTGCGACCGCGCTGGCCCACGCTCGCGTGGAGTGAGCCGGGAAGACGGTCAGGTGGGGGTGCGCGATGCGGATGGGAACGGACCGGGGAGGGGGCGTGCTCGCGGGAGCCCTGGGGATCGCCGTCTTCCTCATTGGAGCCCTTCTGCTCCTGGCCGTCTTCTACTTCGCCTACACCGAGTTGATCGCCTCCGGCGCGCTGTCGTCCTCGTCGGGCGCCTCATCGCCGTCGGGCGGCCTGGCGCTGCTGGTGGCGACGAAGGGGCTGTTCCTGTTCATCATGGGGTTCGCGGCCTCGGCCATCGCGAACAAGGGCATCGGCCTCTACCAGGTGGCGCTGCATGCCGAGCGGGAACCGTGACGCGCCGCCGCGTTCCGGGCTGCCTTGGCTCCGACTTCTGCTTGCTGTTTGCTCCATTTCGGTTTGGAGTCCCCGCAGGGGGACTTCTCGCATCGATCGGCGTTCGCGCCGCAGGCAGGGACGCCTTCGAGGCGGAACTATAGACAGGCAGGTGTTCCAGTCCACCCCAATGTGAGGGAAGGTGCGCTGTGGAGCTGAAGATTGGTGTCCGCAACGTGGGGGAAACGACGATCCTGGATGTCGCCGGAGAACTGGACCTCTATACCGTCCCGCGCCTGGATGAGGGGTTGCGCACGGCCGCGAGCGCGGCCCGGCCGCTGCTGGTGGTGAACCTGGCCGGCGTCGCCTATATCGACAGCACGGCCCTCAAGATCCTGACCGACCACCAGAAGCGGGTTCGGGCGCTCCACGGAGAGCTCGCCGTCGTCGCCGGCCAGCCGGCGATCGCCAAGATCTTCAAGATCACCGGGCTCGACAAGGTCATGTACGTCGTCGCCACCGAGCGCGAGGCCCTCGAGAAAGTCAACGTCGATCGCCCGGCAAAGTCGTGAGGCGGACGGCCGTGCGGGCCCGCGCCGCCCGCAGGGGTTGAACGTGCGCCTTCACCTGGGCATCCGCGGCAAGATCGCCGCAGTCATCCTGATCTGCATGATTCCGGTCCTCATCCTGGGGGGCCTGCTGTTCCAGTCGCGGAACCAGGGACGGCTGGAGATCGTGCAGCGCGGCCACCGGGACCTGGCGCGGGCCATGGCCGCCGATGTCCAGATGTTCCTCGCCGGCGCGGTCGAGGCCGAGCGCACCGCCGGCGCGGCCGTGACGAGCCAGCCCTACCCGGTCTCGGGGATCATCCAGCTGTTCACCGCCATCCGGGCGAAGAATCCCTCCTTCCTCTCGCTGATGCTGATCGATGCCGCCGGCACCGAAGTCGCCGCCAGCCCTCCGCAGCCGTTTACCCTGAACCTTGCGGACAATCCCGCGGTGGGCCCGGTGCGGAACGGGAAGGAGTGGGCGGCCGGGCCCCCGGACTGGGTCGGCGGCCACCCCACCCTCGAGGTGGCGACCGCGATCCGCGATAAGGAGAAGCTCGCCGCGGTGGTGCTCGGCCGGCTCGACCTCGGGGGGCTTCGAACGGTGCTGCCGCGCGGGCTCGGGCGCGCCGCCGACGGCATCATCGTCGACACCACCGGCCGGCTGATCATCGATATCCGCCAGCCCGCGCGGGCCCCGGAGGCGCTGAAGGGGCTGAGCGCGGTCCGGACGGCGCTGGCCGGCCTCGAAGCCACGATCGAGGGATACAGCGACGGCCGCACCGGGTATCTGGGGGCCGCCGCCCCCGTCGCCGGATTGGGATGGGCGGCCATCGTGGTGGAGCCGGAATCGTCGGCGCTCGAATCCGCCCGCCGGGCGGCCGCCCAGGAGATGATCACGGTGCTGACCGCCGTCGGGGTGGGCCTGTTTTTGGCCTGGGTCCTCGGCGCCGAGCTGAGCGCCCCGATCCTCGCCCTGGTCCGCGGGGCGCGGGCGCTCGGGAGGGGCAACCTGGGCACGCGGGTGGCCCTGCGCCGCAGCGACGAACTGGGGGAGTTGGGGAACGCGTTCAACGAGATGAGCGAGCGCCTGTCGCGCTACGTCACCGAGATGAACGCGCTGCAGGCGGTCAGCGACGCCGCCCTTTCCACCGTTCGCCTGGGTGAGCTGCTCCCGCCGCTCGTCCAGCGGGTGGGCGCGGCCCTCCACGCCGATGCGGGGTTGATTTGGTTCGTCGAGGAAGGCACCGGCGATCTGGTGGTGCCGGCCGGGTTCAACGGCGCGCTGGCGGCCAAAGGCCGGCGCCTCCGGCGGGGACAGGGCGTGGCGGGCCGTGTGGCGCACGATACCCGGCCGCTCGTCGTGTCGGATCCGGCCCGGCTCGGAACGCTGGATCCCGCCCTCCGGCGGGAAGGCGCCTATTCGACCATGGCCGTCCCCCTGCGTGTCGGCGGGCGGGTGATCGGGGTCGTCCAGGTCCTCTCCCAGCGCCCGCGCGAGTTCACGCCGCACGAGGTTCGTCTCCTGGAGACCTTCGCCGACCGCGTCGCGCTGGCGGTCGACAACGCCAGGGCGTACGAGCGAGAGCGCGAGATCGCCGGGATCATTCAACAGACGCTCCTGCCGCCTCGGCGCGTCGAACTGCCGGGCCTCGCGGTCGCGGGACGGTACCTGCCGAGCCGGGAGGTGGGGGGAGATTTCTACGCCGTCCTGCCGCTCGAGCACGGCCAGGTCGGCCTGGCGATCGCGGATGTGTCCGGGAAGGGCATCCCGGCGGCGACCTTGTCCGCCCGAGCGCGCTACCTCCTGGAGGCGTTCTCCCAGGACGGGCGGCGGCCCGAGGTCGTGCTCAGCCGGCTCAATCACGCGCTGGCGGCGGACGCCGAGTCCAAGTTTGTCAGCCTGTTCTACGGAATCCTGAGCCCGCGGGACGGGACGCTCCTGTTCGCCAGCGCCGGCCATCTCCCGCCGCTGATCGTGCGGGCGCCGGAGGGCGCGCCGCGCCTCCTCGAGGCGTCCGGTCTGCTGCTGGGCGTGGAACCCGGGACGACCTACACGATGGCGGAGACCCGCATCGGCCCCGGGGATCTGCTGGTGCTCTTCACGGACGGGATCACCGAAGCGCGGAACGCCGCGGGAGAGCAGTTCGGGGAGCAGCGGATCTCCGCGCTGCTGGCCACCTTGCGGGACGCGCCGCTCGACGAGGTGGCCGACCGGGTGATGGACGCGGTCGCGTCGTGGAGCGGAAACGGCCCCGCCGACGACCAGACGGTGGTCGCGGCCCGCATCACGTCACTGCTGTAGCGCGGTCCCGCCGGCCTTGCTGTAGAGCACCACGACGATCCCATAGAATGTTTTCTGCTTCGCGGCAGGATAGCGCTTGAGCAGCTGCGCGTGGACGGCCTGGCCGGCCCGGGATCCCTCCGGGGTCGACAGCTGGTCCCGGCCGAGGATCAGCCAGACCCGCGGGTAACGGGCCGGGAGGCGATCGAGCAGGGCCTCGCCGGGATCGGCGGCGATGGGGATCCCCCGGGCGATCGCGGACACGTACGGCTGCTCCGGGAAGACCACCGCCGGAGCGGCCCCTCCCAGGCGATCGCGGTAGTAATCGAACGGCTGGCGGTCATACGGGGGATAGAAGAGCAACGCGTCGCCCGGACGTCCCTGCGAGATGACGAACCGGGTCGCGCCCCTCCAGTCCTCTTTCGGGAAATAGACAAAGTACCCGACCATTCCGTGGATGGCGAGCGCGCCGACCACCGCCACGGCTCCAAACGAGGCCCACCGAGGCCGGAGCGACGCCAGCCCGGTGGCCGCGAGCAGGCTGAGCGGCGGGAGGCAGACCACCAGATACCGCGCGCTCAGGATCGGCGTGATGAAGGAGACGCCGAGCGCCAGGACGATGGGCGTCACGAGCCAGGCGACGATGAGCCCGAACCGCCATGCCTCGACGGAGGCCTTGGCGGACGTCCGCGTTCTCCCGATCGCGGGCGCTGCGGCGAGGCACGCGAGCGCGTAGGCGACCAGCAGCCAGACCCCGCCGGCTCCCGTGATCGCCATGAGCGTGTAGTAGACGCCGGGCAGGCTCGGCGCAGGCAGCGCGGGGACGCTCCGCACGGCGTCCCACGCGGCAATGACCAGGGGCAGCACCAGGGCCGCAATGCCGGCGAGGCCGGCGGCGAGGGCGCGCGCCGGGATGTCCCGGGCGCGCAGGCCCGCGAGGGAGACCAGGTGCGCCGCGATCACGAAGCCGGCAAAGAAATGGGTGTAGAATGCCAGCGCCGCGGTCGCCGCGTACCCTGCCCAGAGGCCCCGCGAGGGCCGCTCGATCCCCTTGATGAACAGGAAGGTGGCGAGGGTCGTGAGGAAGATCAGGAGGCTGTAGCCGCGCGCCTCCTGAGCGTACCGGATGTCCAGGGCGTTGAGCGCGAGGAGGAGGGCGGCGAGCAGCCCGACCGCCGCCCCGGCCGTGCGCTTCCCGATGAGGTGCACGAGGGGTAGCGTCGCCACGGCCGGGAGGACCGACAGAGCCCTGAGGGCCGCCTCGCTCTCCCCCAGCCGCCGCCAGACGTGCAGGATCGCGTAATAGAGGCTCATGCCGGGTTCCCGGTGGGTGACGATCGCGAGGAAGGACCTCCAATCCAGCCTCGCGATCGCGAGGCTCGTGGCTTCGTCGAGCCAGAAGCTCTTCTCGCCGAGCGACAATACCCTGAGGAACGCCGCCAGGTAGACGATGCCGGCGATGAGCAGCAGCTCACGGTGCATGGGGGTGACGGCGCTCGCCCGCCGCGGCACCGCCGGATGGGTTACCGCCATCGCTCCCACCGCCAAGACGCCATAGGACCCGGGTCACCCTCCTTGTGGCAAGCCGCCGAGTGCAGGTGACGGTTCGTTAATGCCCCGCCGGGTCCCCCCGGAGACGGCGGGTCCACGATCGGCGCCCCATGCCCCCGCAGGCCCCCGCGTGCGCCTTCGATTGACGCTCCAAAACGCCTATGCTATACTCAGTGCCGCTCAAGTAGAAGCCATCTGCTTCTCACCCGGCGGCGCCGGCGCTCGTACCGTCCGCGCGGCTGCCAGCCGGGTTACGGCTCGGAAACGATCCGGAGGGGATGGCGTCTGCGCCATCCCTTCGTTGCATCAAAAAGGAGGCCAGGAAGTCTATCGACCGCGGACCACGCATCAACGACCGGATCCGGGCCCGTGAGGTCCGGCTGATCGGAGGCAAGGGGGAGCAGCTCGGCGTGATGCCGGTTGCGGAGGCCCTCGCCAAAGCGGAGGAGGCCAACCTGGACCTTGTCGAGGTGGCCCCGACCGCGAATCCGCCGGTGTGCCGCATCGTCGACTTCGGAAAGTACAAGTACGAGCAGGCCAAGAAGGAGCGCGAGGCGCACAAGAAATCCAAGACGTCCGACCTCAAGGGCATGCGGCTCAGCCCGAAGATCGGCATCCACGATTTGCAGGTCAAGATCCGCGCCGTCAGCGGATTTCTGAAGAGCGGGGACAAGGTGCGGGTGTCGATGTGGTTCCGGGGCCGGGAGATGGCGCACCCGCAGGTGGGCGAGCAGATTCTGCGCCGCATGGCCCAGGATCTCGCCGACGTGGCGGTCGTCGAGCGGGTCCCGTTGATGGAAGGCCGGAACATGATCATGATCCTCGCTCCGAAGAAGAACTGAGGGCGGATCAGGCGGAGAAAAGGTAGGGCGAGGGCATGGGGAAGCTGAAAACGCACCAGGGGTCGGCAAAGCGCATTCGGGTCACAGGGCGCAAGCGGCTGCTGCGCGGACGCCAGCTAGGAGGGCATCTGATGGTCCACAAGAGCGCCAAGCGGAAGCGCTCGCTGCGGCAGAATCCGGCCGTCGAGGCCGTGGATATCGCCCGGATCGGGCGCCTCCTTCCGTACCGATAATGCGCGCCGGGCTCCGCGGCGTTTGGGAGTGATCGTCCATGACACGCGTCAAACGGGGAGTGGTCGTTCGGCGGCGGCACCACAAGGTGCTGAAGCTGGCGAAGGGATACTGGGGCAAGAAGAGCCGCTGGTTCAAGCTGGCCAACCAGACGGTGAAGCGGGCGCTGGCGGACGCCTACGCCCACCGCCGGGCGCGCAAGCGGGATTTCCGGCGGTTGTGGATCGCGCGGATCAACGCGGCCGCGCGACCGCACGGCCTCTCCTACAGCCGCCTGATCCACGGACTGCGCCGGGCCGGGATCGAGGTGAACCGTAAAGTCCTGGCCGATCTCGCGGTCCGGGATGCCCAGGCCTTCTCCGCGCTCGTGAAGCAGATTCAGCGGACCGAGTAGACGCCGAGCTGAGCATGGTGCGCCGCCGCGAGCCCTCCCCGATCGGGGAGGGCTCGCGCCGTTCGGCGGGCGAGTCCGTCCCCGACCTCGTCATTACCAGCCGCCAGAACCCGCTGATCCAGGATCTTCGGGCGCTGCTCCGATCCTCGTCGCGCCGGACGGCCCGGTGCGTCGTGGAGGGGTGGCGGGTGCTCGAGGCCGCGGGCGCCGCCGGCGCGGAGGTCGACCTCGTCGTCTGCACGCCGGCCGCGGCCGCCGATCCGCTCGGCGCAGAGGTCGCCCGGCGGCTCCGGGCCGGGGGCGCGCGGTTGGTGACGGTCTCTGCCTATGTGTTTGAACCGCTCAGCCAGGTGGAATCCCCCCAGGGGGTGCTCGGGGTGGCCCGGAGACCTCCCGACGCCTCGTCCGCCGTCCTTACCGGTCCACACGCGCTGATCGCGGTGCTCGACGGCGTGCAGGATCCCGGAAACGTCGGGGCGATCCTGCGCACCGCCGCGGCCGCGGGGGCGACGGGAGCCATCATCGCGGGAGCGACCGCGGATCCGTTCGGGTCCAAGGCGATTCGGGCGTCGGCGGGCGCGGTCTTCCGCCTGCCGCTGCGCGCGTTCCGCCGCGCCGGCGAGGCCGTCGAGTTCCTCCGCGCGAACGGCGTGCGTGTGCTGATCGCCGACCCGCGCGGCGATCACCTCGATGCCCAGGTGTCGTATGCCAGGCCGCTGGCGCTGGTGCTCGGCAGCGAGGGGCACGGCGTGTCCCCGGCCTGGGCGCAGGGCGGACTGCGCGTGCGCATCCCCATGGCCGGCGCCGCCGAGTCGTTGAACGTGGCCGCAACCGCCGCCATCCTCCTCTACCGGGCCGGCGGGGGCGACGATCCGCCCGGTCCATGAAACCCGCGTGGTTTGTCACCTCAGAGGTCGTGTGTTATACTTGCGGACGTGATGCGCAACAATGCAAGCTCCTGACCTCCAGCCGGCTCGGCGGAGTTGCAGTGGCGGGGAGGAGGGGTGGCGCGGTGGACAGCACGTGGACACCAGAGGCGTTCTGGCGGGTGTTTGAGGTCACCGGGTCCATTTGGGCGTATCTCATCTACCGGCAGCTCACCGGACGGAAGCGCGGGTGGGTTGTGCCGATTTTGAACTAGCGCCCGGACGGCCCGGGTGTGGTGTGGGCAATCATCCAGCACGCAGCGTGATGACGGAGAGGGTCGGGGGTTCGCGGCGATCAGAGAGGGCCGGCCGTCGACTGCAAGCCGGCCTGCGCAGCGCCCCACAGACGTTCACTCCCGAGCGGTTCGCTGAGCCCCGCGGGGGGTAGGCGATCAGGGGCAGCCGGCCCGTATCCCGGTCAACGAAGCGCCGCCCCGCGCCGATCGCGCCGCGGGCGGAAGAAGGGTGGGACCGCGGAAGACGCACTTCCGTCCCTTGGACGGAAGTGCGTTTTGTGTTGTGTGCCTGCGGTCGCGGGGGAGGGGACGTGGACCTCACAGTAGATCTCAACAGGCTGCGCGAGATCCTGAACGAGGCGGAGCAGGCGTGCGCCCGCGCCGCGACGGAGGCCGAGCTGGACCAGGTGCGCATCCGGTACCTGGGCCGGCAGGGAGCGATCCCCCTGGCCTTCCGCGATCTCGCGCAGGTCCCGCCTGCGGACCGGCCCGCCATGGGGGCGGCGCTCAACGACCTCAAAGCGGCCGTGGAAGCGCTGCTGCAGGCCCGCGCCGAGGCCCTGCGCCGCGACTCCCAACCGGCCCGCCTGCGCACCGAGGCCATCGACGTCACGCTTCCCGGCCGCCGGCCGCCCCTGGGGCGGACGCATATTCTCACCCGGACGATGGAGGAGATCGGGCAGATCTTCAGGGGATTGGGGTTCGCGATCGTCGAGGGGCCGGAGATCGTAGGCGACGAGGAGAACTTCGAGCGCCTGAACATGCCCGCCTACCACCCCGCCCGCGATGCCCAGGACTCGTTCTATCTGGGGGACGGATGGCTGCTGCGGACGCACACGACCGTGGTCGACGTGCACGTCCTCGACACCAGGCGCCCGCCGATGCGGGCCGTGGCGTACGGCCATTGTTACCGCCGGGATCCGGTGGACGCCAGTCACTCGCCGATGTTCCACCAGGTGGACGGGTTCATGGTCGATGAGGGCGTCCGGTTCTCCGATCTGAAGGGGGTGCTGATGGCGTTCGCCCGCGAGTTCTTCGGGCCGGAGGCCCGGGTGCGGTTTACGCCGTCCTACTTTCCGTTCACGGAGCCGAGCGCGGAGATGGCCGTCTCCTGCACCAACTGCGGCGGGCGTGGGTGCGCGGTCTGCAAGCGGTCCGGGTGGCTGGAGATCCTCGGATGCGGGATGTTCCATCCCCGCGTCCTGGAGATGGCGCGGATCGATCCCGAGGTCTACACGGCGTTTGCGTTCGGGATCGGCGTCGAGCGCCCCGCGATGCTCCGGCACCGGATCGACGACATCCGGCTGTTCTTCGACGGCGACCTGCGCGTGCTCCGGCAGGTCTAGCGGCGGCCGTGCGCGTCTCGCTGGAGTGGCTGCGCGAGTACGTCGAGGTGGACGTGTCCCTCGAGACCCTCGTCGAGCGGCTGCACAGCATCGGGCTTCCCGTTGAGCAGGTCGAGCGGGTGGGCGACGACACGGTTCTCGATATCGAGCTGACCGCCAACCGTCCCGACTGCATGAGCGTCCTCGGCGTCGCGCGTGAGGTCGCGCTGCTGCTGGATCGGCGGCTCCGGCCCCCCGTCCCGAAGGCCGCCGCGCGTCCCTCCGCCGCCGCGCCGCGCGCGGCGGTCGAGATCGCGGATCCGGAAGGCTGTCCCCGCTTCACGGCCAGGGTGATCGAGGGCGTGCGCGTCGGGCCGTCCCCCGCCCACGTCCAGCGGAGGCTGGAAGCCTCGGGCATCCGGGCGATCAACAACGTCGTCGACGTCACGAACTATGTCATGCTCGAACTCGGGCAGCCGATGCACGCCTTTGATGACGACCGCATCGCCGGCCACCGGCTCGTCGTGCGCCGCGCGTCGCCGGGGGAGACGCTCGTGACCCTCGACGGCGTCTCCCGCACGCTGGACGGCGAGATGCTGGTGGTCGCCGACGCCGAGCATGCGGTCGGCATGGCCGGAATCATCGGCGGCGCAGACGCGGAGATCGGTCCGGCCACGACCACCGTGCTCCTCGAGGCCGCCTACTGGAACCCCCGCTCGATCGGCCGGACGGCCCGGCACTTGGGGATCCGGACGGAGGCGTCGGCGCGATTCGAACGCGGCACGGATCCGGCGGGTCCCCCCCTGGCCCAGGATCGGGCGGCCGCCCTCCTCCAGCAATGGGGCGCCGCGCGCGTGCTGCGCCGGATGGTCGACGTCTACCCCGGGCGCCTCAGGCGGCCGGCGATCCGCCTGCGCCCCACCCGGACGGCCGCGGTCCTGGGCATCGACATCCCCAAGGACACGATGGTGCGGATCCTGCGGGCGTTGGGATGCACCGTCGCCGACGGCGCCCCACTGCGGGTCCGGGCGCCCTCGTTCCGGCCCGACCTCGTGCGCGAGGAGGATCTCATCGAGGAAATCGCCCGGATCCATGGATACGACCGGATCCCGCTGACCATGCCGCGCGGCGACACGACCCCGGGGACGCTCGTTCCGGTGCTGCTGAAGGACGCGCGCATCCGGGAGACGCTGGCCCGGTCTGGGCTGACCGAGGTGCTGACGCTGACGCTCGAACCCGCGGAGGCGGCGGCGCAGGGGGGCATCCCGCCGGTCGTGCTCCAAAACCCCCTGGTCGCCGATCAGGCGGCGCTGCGAACCTCGCTGCTGCCCGGGCTCCTCGACGTGCTGTCGGGAAACGCGAGCCGGCGCGTCGAGGACGTCCAGGTGTTCGAACTCGGCCGGGTGTTTCGCGCCGCGCAGAACGCCAGGCCCGCCGAACAGCGCTCGCTCGGGATCGCCGTCATGGGGCGGTGGCGGACCGGGTGGAACATTCCCACCGACCAGGCCGCCGCTGATTTCTTTCATCTGAAAGGGATTCTCGAAGCCTTGCTGCGGGATCTGGGGGTGCGCGAGTGGCAGGTGGCGCCGCTTGGGCCCCAGGATCCCTGGGCCGGTGCGGAGCGACCGTGGTGGCATCCGGCCCGCGCGGCCGTTCTCATCGTCGCCGGCCGGGTGGTGGGCCGGTTCGGGGAACTGCACGCGGATCTCAGCGCGGCGCGCCGGCTGCCGCACCGGGCGTACGTCGCCGAGGTCGATCTCGAATCGCTCCTCCCGATGGTGGTGCTGGTGGGCGCGGCGCCCGAGCTTCCCCGGTATCCCGCGGTGGAGCGGGACATCGCCGTCGTCTCCCCGGATCACCTGCCCGCCGCCGCGATCGAGGAATCGATCCGCGCCGGCGCGGGCCCGCTGCTGGAGGCGCTGGACCTGTTCGACGTGTACACCGGCCCGCCGGTCCCGTCCGGCCACCGGAACCTGGCCTACCGGCTGCGGTTGCGGGACCGGGACCGCACCCTCACCGCGGATGAAGCGGAGGAAATCATCCGGCGGGTTCGAATAGGCCTCCAGGAAAACGTCGGCGTGCAGCTTCGCGAGTAGGCCGATCCGCTCACACGGCAGGCAGGTGACGCAGGAGGGGTGGCCGCCACCATCACCGTGAACTGGATCGATTGGCTCACACTGGCGATCGTCCTCGTCTCCGTCCTCCGCGGCACGCGCTACGGCGTCCTCGCCGGCGTGCTCGATCTGCTGGCCCTGATCGGGGCGTTCCTCGCCGCGTCCGCGCTGTACGCGCATGTCGTGCCGTCCCTCCACAAGGCGCTGTTCCTGCCGGCCGACTGGGCGGGCTTCCTGGCGTTCGTCTTCATCTGGCTCGCGTTGTACATCTCGGTGGGGGCCCTCATCCGGCTGATGCACGCGGTCAAAACGGCCCCGGCGTCCGAGATGCTGGGGGGCGTGATGGGCGCGCTTCGAGGGATCGCGTTGATGGCGGCGTTCCTGATCGTCGCCCTGGCCAGCCCCTTCCACGACGGCTTCGAATCCGACGCCAAGCAGTCGCCCGTCGCGGGCTTTCTCCTGCGCGGATACGAGTCTCTGATCGTCAACGTTGCCCCGTCGCTGTCCGTGCACATCCCGCGGATGGGCCCCGGCGGCGTGCTGTTCTAGGTGAGCGGCAAGCACCTCGAGATCGCCCGCATCTTCTCGCAGATCGCCGACCTCCTCGAGATCAAGCAGGAATCGGCGTTTCGGATCAATGCGTACCGCAAGGCCGCCCGCGCGATGGAGGCCCTGGGCGAAGACGTCGAAGCGGTCGCCGCCAGGGGCGAGCTCCGGAAGATCGGCGGGATCGGCGAGAGCCTGGCCCAGAAGATCGACGAGTACCTTCGGACCGGAACGATCGCGTACTACGAGGAGCTGCAGAAGACGCTGCCCCCCGGGCTGCCCGACCTGATGACGATCCCCGAAGTCGGCCCGAAAACCGCCCTCCTCTTGTACCAGCAGCTGGGCATCGCCGACGTGGAGGCGCTCGAGCAGGCCGCCCGGGCGGGAAAGGTGCGCGGGCTGCCGCGGCTGGGGGCCAAGATCGAACAGAACATCCTTCAGGGGATCGAGCGCCGGCGCCAGCAGGCCGCGCGTCAGCCGATCGGGGTCGTGCTGCCGCAGGCGCAGGCGGTCGTGGACGCGCTCGGCCGCGTGAGCGGGGTCGAGGCGGCGGGCGTGGCCGGCAGCCTCCGCCGGATGCGGGACACGATCGCGGACATCGATATCGTCGTGGCGACGCGCGCTCCGGGGGCGGTGATGGATGTGTTGGCGGGCCTGCCGGAGATCGGCCGGGTGCTGGGCCGGGGCCCCACGCTCACCAGCGCCCTCCTCGGGGCCGCGGGGGTGCAGTGCGATGTCCGGGCGGTCGAGCCGGAGTCGTACGGGGCGGCGCTGCAGTACTTCACCGGCAGCAAAGATCACAACGTGCAGCTGCGCGAGCTGGCGGTGCGCCGCGGCCTCAAGGTCAACGAGTACGGCGTCTTTCGGGTTGAGGACGAGCGGAAGATCGCCGGCGCCACCGAAGCGGAGGTCTACGGGGCGCTCGAGCTCCAGTGGATTCCCCCCGAGATCCGGGAAGCGCAGGGAGAGATCGACCTGGCGCAGCGGGGGGCGCTCCCGACGCTCATCGACCTCGGCGACATCCGCGGGGATCTCCACATGCACACGACCTGGAGCGATGGGGACGATACCGCGGAGGCGATGGCGCGGGCCGCGAAGGCGCGCGGCTACGAGTACATCGCCATCACCGACCACTCGCGCTCCCTGAAGTTTGCCGGCGGGGTGAGCGTCGAGGACCTTCGCGCTCACGCGGACGCCGTCCGGGCGCTCGCCGATCGGGTGGGCATCCGGGTCCTCATCGGCTCGGAGGTCGACATCCTGCCCGACGGATCGCTCGATTACCCCGACGAGGTGCTGCAGACGCTCGACCTGGTGATCGGGTCGGTCCACAGCCGGCTTCGGATGTCCCAGGACGAGATGACCCGGCGGGTGATCACCGCGATGCAGAACCCGCACCTGGACGTGCTGGGCCACCCCACCGGCCGGCTGGTGGGGCAGCGCCCTCCCTTCGAGCTCGATCTCGAGGCGGTGGTCGACGCGGCGCGGACCACCGAAACCGTCCTGGAGATCAACGCCTACCCCGAGCGGCTGGACCTCCGGGACTCGCAGGTCCGGCTGGCGCGCGACCGCGGCGCGCTCTTCGAGATCGGGACGGACTCGCATCGCGTGGACCACCTCCGGACGATGCCGTATGGGATCGGCACGGCGCGGCGCGGATGGGTGGAGGCGCCCGGCGTGATCAACACGTGGCCCCTCGCACGGCTCCTCGACTTCCTCGGCGGCTGAAGCGCCTCCCCAGGGCGTTCTACGCGCGCGCGACCCTCGCGGTGGCCCGCGGCCTGCTGGGCTGCTATCTGGTCCACGAGACCCCCCGGGGACGGGTCGTCGGGCGGCTCGTCGAGGTCGAAGCGTACTGCGGGCCCCGCGATCCCGCGAGCCACGCCTACCATCGGACCCCGCGCAGCGAGGTGATGTGGGGGCCCCCGGGCGCCGCCTATGTCTATCTCAGTTACGGCACCCACGCCTGCATGAATGTGGTGACCGAGCCGCGGGGACGCCCCGGCGCGGTGCTGCTCCGCGCCATCGAGCCCGTGGCGGGGTTGGATCTGATGCGCCGCCGGCGCCGGACCGCCGCCGCGCGACACCTGGGGAGCGGCCCCGGCCGGCTGACGCAGGCGATGGGGATCACGCTCGCCCACAACCGCGCGGACCTCGTCTCGGGGCCGCTGTACCTGGCCCGCGGCCCGCGGCGCGGCGAGACCATCGCGGCCACTCCCCGAATCGGAATCTCTCAGGCGACCGGCCGGCGGTGGCGGTTCGTCCTGCGCGGATCCCGGTTCCTGTCGCGGCCGTCCGGTAGGCCCGCCTGCCGCGTGCGCCGGGACGCGCGTGCGGCGTGCGCCGTCCATCGGAGCGGCGGGTGCCCCCTGCGGGGGCTCCGAACCAAAGTGGGGCAAACAGCGAGCAGTGGTTGTGGTATCATGCGGGCGGTGCGGATTCTCATGGTGTTTGTCGACGGCGTGGGGCTGGGCGATCCCGACCCGGCCGTCAACCCGCTGGTCCGGGCCGAGACGCCGACGTTCCGCCGGCTCCTCGGGGGGCCGCTGGCCGGGCAGGCGGCGGTCCACACCGCGGACGCGGTGCTGGTGCCCCTCGATGCCCGGTTGGGAGTGCCGGGTCTGCCCCAAAGCGCGACCGGCCAGGTGACGCTCCTCACCGGGGAGAACGCCTCCCGGCTCGTCGGGCGGCACGTGACCGCTTACCCGACGCTGCGGCTGCGCGCCCTGCTGGAAGAGCGCGGCCTCTTCACCGAGCTCCGCCGGCGCGACATCCGCGCCACGCTGGCCAACGCGTACACGCCGGAGTATTTCACCGCCGTCGCCGGGCGCCGGCTCCGGCACGCCGCGATCACCCTGAACGCGCTGCAGGCGGGGATGCGCCTGCGGGCCGTCGACGACGTGCGCGCGGGCCAAGCCGTCTCCCAGGACCTCACCAACGCGCGCCTGCGGGAGTGGGGGCACGCCGTGCCGCTGATCAGCCCGGAGGCCGCCGGCCGTCACCTCGCCCGGATCGCCGCCGCCCATGCGTTTACGCTGTTCGAGTACTTCCTGACCGACCTGGCCGGTCACGGCCGGATCGCCGACCGGGTGGGCGTGGTGGAGCGGCTCGACCGGTTCGTGGGAGCGGTCCTCGGCGCCGCGGGCCTGAACGAGACCCTCGTGCTCGTCACGAGCGACCACGGGAACCTGGAAGACGAGCGGACGGACGGGCACACGCTCAACCCGGTGCCCGCGCTGCTGGCGGGCGCCGGCCGGGAGCGGATGGGAGAGCGGCTGCGCGATCTCACCGATGTGGCCCCGGCCTGCCTCGATCTCCTCCCATGACGCCCAGGACCCTGCGGGTGCTGGAGTTCTCGGCGGTCTGCGAGCGGCTGGCCGGGCTGTGCGCCTCCGCCCTCGGCCGGGAAGCGGCCCTGGCGCTGCGGCCGTCCCCGGCGCTGGAGGAGGCGGCGCGGGCGCAGCGGGAAACATCGGAGGCCAGGGTCCTCGCCGAGCTGGGGAACGGCCTCCCGGTGAGCGGGATCCGCGACATCCGGGATCCGGTCCACCGGGCGTCGATCGGCGGCGTCCTCTCCATCCAGGAGCTCCTCGACGTCCGCGACACCGCGGCGGCGGCGCGGACCCTCAAGGGGTTTGTGGGCGCCCGCCGCGCGGAGGTCCCGCAGCTGGCGTCGATCGGCGACGTCCTCGCCGTGTTTCCGGATCTCGAGGAGGCGATCGGGGAGACGATTGGTCCGGACGGCGAGATCCTCGACGGGGCGAGCCCCGCCCTGGCCCGGATCCGGCGGGAGCGGCGGACCGCCGACGCGCGACTGCGCGATCGAATGGAAGAGGCGCTGCGCAGTCCCGCCATCGCGCGGATGCTGCGCGACCCCCTGATCACGATCCGCGGCGAGCGGTATACGCTCCCGGTGCGCGCGGAGTTCCGGCAGCAGTTTCCCGGAGTGGCGCACGATCAATCGTCGAGCGGGGTCACCGTGTTCATGGAGCCGCTCGCGGCCGTTCCGCTCGGCAACCGCCTGCGCGAGCTGGCCGCGGAAGAGCGCGAGGAGGTGACCCGCATCCTCGCGTCGCTGAGCAGCGCCGTCGGGGGGGCGGCCGAGGCATTTGCGCTCACCCTGGCCGGGCTGGCCGGGCTGGACCTCGCGGCGGCCAAGGGGCGCCTCAGCCTCGAGATGGGCGCGTCGGCGCCGCGGCTCAACGCGGACGGCCGACTGGACCTTCGACGCGCCCGGCATCCCCTGCTCTCCGGCGAGGTGGTGCCGGTCGATGCGCAGCTGGGCGGCCGCTTTCGGACGCTCATCATCACCGGCCCGAACACCGGGGGCAAGACGGTGACGCTGAAGACCCTGGGGCTCCTCAGCCTCATGGCCCAGGCCGGCCTCCACATCCCCGCGGCCGGCGACAGCGAGGCGGCGGTGTTCCCCCAGATCTATGCGGACATCGGCGACGAGCAGAGCATCGCCCAGAACCTCTCGACGTTCTCCTCGCATCTCGGGGCGATCGTGGAGATCCTCCGCGCGCTCGTCCAGGACCCGCCCGGACGGGCGCGCGCCCTCGTGCTCCTCGACGAGGTGGGCGCGGGGACCGACCCCGCGGAAGGGGTCGCCCTCGCCCGCGCGCTGATCGAGGCGCTGCACGCGCTGGGCGTGTGCACCGCGGTCACCACCCACTACAACGAGCTGAAGGCGCTGCCGTACACGCACCCGGGGATGGAGAACGCGTCGATGGAGTTCGACGAGGCGACGCTGCGGCCCACCTTCCGGCTGCTCGTCGGCACCCCGGGCCGCAGCAACGCGTTTGCCATCGCCGAGCGGCTCGGGCTGGATCCGCGGATCGTCGAGCAGGCGCGCCGAGCGCGCTCACGCCAGGACACCGACCTGACGCAGGTCCTCCAATCGGTCGAGGCCGAGCGGGAGGCGATCGCGCGCGAGCGCGAGGCGATGGCCCGCGAGCGCGCGGACCTCGCGGCCGAGCGCGTCCGGGCCGCGGAGGAGGCGCGGCGCCTCGAGGCAGAGCGCCGCCGGTTCTTTGAACGCGCCGGCGCGGAGGTGCACGCGCTGGTGCGCCGCGGCCGGGAGGAACTGGACGCGCTCCTCGCCGCGCTCAAGGCGCGTCCCGGGCCCGAGACCACGGACCGGGCGCGATCGCGCCTGCGCGAGTTGAGCGCCGCCTCCGACTCCTACGCCGCGCAGGGGAGGACCCCGGCCGGGGGATCCCCCCCGCGCGACCTGCAGGTCGGTGAGCACGTCCTCGTGCTCTCGCTCGATCAGCCGGGGGTCGTCCAGGCCGGACCCGACCACCGCGGGGAGGTCGAGGTGCGCGCCGGGACGCTCCGGCTCAGGGTCCCCTTGGCAGGCCTCAGGCGCCTTCCCGCGGGCGAGGCCGCGGCGCCGGCCCGCAGCCCCGAGTCCGGCCCGGACCTGGCGAAGGCGCTCGCGGTGCCCTCCATCCTGGAGCTCCACGGGCTCGGAGCGGAGGACGCCGTCCTGGAATTGGACAAATATCTGGATGACGCGACGCTGGCCGGACTCCGGCGGGTGACGGTGATTCACGGCAAGGGCACGGGCGCGCTGCGACAGGCGGTGCACGCGCATCTCAGGGGACATCCCCAGGTGGCGGCGTTCCGGCTCGGCGGAGAGGGCGAAGGGGGAAACGGAGCGACGATCGTGGACCTCGCGGCTGGATGAGCGCGCATCCTCGCCACGCGCACGAGCATCCGGCGCCGGCGGCGGCGCCCCGCCCGTTCGTCCTGGCCCTCGCCATTACGCTGTGCTTGATGGCCGTCGAGGCGGTGGGCGGGTGGCTGACCGGCAGCCTCGCCCTGCTGGCCGATGCGGGGCATCTCCTGGCCGATGTCGGGACGCTGGCGGTCGGATTTGTCGGCGGCTGGCTGGCGACCCGGCCGGCGACGGCGCAGATGTCCTACGGGTACCGGCGGGCGGAGATCCTCGCCGCGATCACCAACGCGCTGGCGCTGTGGGTGGTCGCGGCTGCGATCCTCTACGAAGTCGTCCGGCGCTTTCGGGTCCCGCATCCGGTTTCGGCGCCCGGCATGCTCCTCGTCGCGCTCGTGGGGCTGGCGGGCAATCTCGTCAACGGCGCCGTGCTGGCGCCCGGCCGCGGCGAGAGCCTCAACCTCCGGGCCGCATTTGCGCACGTCCTTGCGGATGCGGCGGCCGCGGTGGGGACCATCGCCGCGAGCTTCGTGATCCTGGTCACCGGATGGAGGCAGGCCGATGCCGCCGCGAGCGTGGCGATCGCCGGGCTGATCCTCGCCGCGTCGTGGCCGCTGCTTCAGGAGGCGGTGCAGGTGCTGATGGAGGGCACCCCCAGGCACCTCTCCCTGGAAGAGGTGGAGGCCGCGATGCGGGCCGTGGCGGGCGTGATGAGCGTGCACGACCTGCACATCTGGTCGCTCACGTCCGGCATGGAGGCGGTGAGCGGGCACGTGCTGATCGCGGATCCCCGGGAGAGCCAGCGGGTGCTGGGGGACCTCGGCCGGATGCTGTGCGACCGGTTCGGGCTCGGGCACGTGACCCTGCAGGTGGAAACCGAGGAGTTCAGCGAGTCCTGGCACCGCGACTGCACGCCGCGGCTCCGGACGGGGGCCACGCGCTGATGCGATCGCCGGCCGCATGACGGCGCTGAGTCCCGCCGCGCAGTTGGAGCGCCTCCGGCGGGGGACCGTGGAGATCGTCACCGAGGAGGCCCTCCTGGCGAAGCTCGCCGAGGGGCGGCCGCTGCGCGTCAAGCTGGGGCTCGACCCCACGGCCCCCGATCTCCACATCGGCAACGCCATCGTGCTGCAGAAGCTGCGGCAGTTCCAGGACCTGGGCCACGAAGCCGTGCTGATCATTGGCGATTTTACCGGCCTGATCGGCGATCCCTCGGGCAAATCCGAGACGCGGCCGTCGCTCACGCCTCAGGAGATCGAGCGCAACGCGGAGACGTACCGCGAGCAGTACAGCCGGATTCTGGATCCCCACCGGACGCGCGTCGTCTTCAACAGCCAGTGGCTCGGGGCGATGAAGTTCTACGATGTCATCAAGCTGGCCGCCCGCACCACCGTGCACCGCATCCTCGAGCGCGACGACTTCGCCAAGCGCTACGCCGAACGCCTCCCGATCCACCTGCACGAGCTCCTGTACCCCCTCTGTCAGGCCTACGACTCGGTCGCGATCCAGGCCGACGTCGAGCTCGGGGGCACCGACCAGAAGTTCAACAACCTGATGGGCCGGGATCTGCAGCGGGAGGTCGGGCAGGCGCCCCAGGCCGTCGTGCTGACCCCGCTGCTGCCCGGGCTGGACGGGGTCCAGAAGATGAGCAAGAGCCTGGGCAATGCGATCGGCATCACCGATCCCCCCAACGAGATGTACGGCAAGGTGATGTCGCTGCCGGACCCGCTGATGATCCCGTATTTCGAATACTGCACGCTGGTGCCGCTCGACGAGATCCGCGCGCTGGAGAGCTCGCTCGGCTCGGGCCGGGCGCATCCCCGCGACGCCAAGCGGCGGTTGGCCCGGGAGATCACCGCGCGGTACCACGGCGAGCCGGCGGCAGGCGCCGCCGAAGCGGAGTTCGACCGCGTCTTCGGGTCCCGCGAGCTCCCCGATGAGATCCCCGACGTCACGCTCGGCCGCGATCGCCTGCGCGGGGGACGGATCCGGCTCGCGCGGCTGCTCGTCGAGACCGGTCTGGCCGACTCCAACACCGATGCGCGCCGCCTGATCAGCCAGGGCGGGGTCAGCCTCGACCGCGCCCGCGTCCACGAGGACCTGGAGGTGGAGGTCCGGGACGGGCTGCTGGTCCAGGTCGGCCGCCGCCGCTTCGCCCGCGTCAGGCTCGGCGAGTAACCCCGCTCGTGTCGATTCGTGGCCCGCGCGCCACGCCGCCCGCTCCATGGGAGGGGCAGGACCTTCCTGCGGGGATGTACCGATGGGGGCTCGCGCTGATCACGGCCCTGGGGGCGCTGCTGCGGCTCGCGCATATCGCCCGTCCCTTCAACGGCATTGGCGCCAACGCGTGGAACGAAGGCCATTACGCCTTGATCGCGTTGAACTTCGACCGGTACGGCCTGCTCTCCCAGCACAACGAACTGGGGCTGGATCACACCTTCGCTCCGGGGGTCCCCTGGCTGATGTGGGCGGCTTTCCGGCTCTTCGGCCCGAGCGAGTGGGCCGCGCGCCTGCCGGTCGTCGTGTTCGGGATCGCCGCGATCCCCCTGGCGGCCTCGGTGATCCGGCGGCTCTTCCGCAGCGAACAGATCGCGCTGATCGCCGCGGGCTTCGTCGCGACCATCCCGGGGACCGTCTACTACGCGCAGAACGCCCAGCTCGACACCCCCAGCATCTGCTGCGCCCTGGCCGGCGCGGCGGCGCTGTTGCGGTACGTCGATGGCAGGCGGTGGGGGGAGCTGGTCCGCGCGGGGGCCTGGGTCACGCTCGCGGTCTGGTTCAAGTTCACGACCGCGCTGCTCTACCCCGCGTTCCTCGGTCTGTGGTGGCCGGCGCGCCCGCGCCGGCCCCTCAGCGCTGTGGCGATGGCCGCCGGCTTTGTCGTCCTCACCGCCCTGCCCAGCGCGGCCTGGGTTTTCTATGGACTCCGCACGGGCCGGACGATCGAGTCCTTCTACCACCGCGACTGGAATATGCGCGCCACGGCCGAGGCGTTCCTCGAGTTGCCGCTGATGGTCGGAACGCATCTCTTCCCCCTCATCTTCATCTTGTGTGTGTACGGTGCGTTCGTAACGATCCGCTGGCGCAGCCGGCTGCGGGGAATCGGCCTTTGGTGCTCCCCGTGGCTGCTGCTGTTCCTGGGCGCGCCCGAGTCCGCCCTGCTGAACCGTTATTACGATCTCCCCGCCGTGTACCTCCTGACGGCGCTCGCCGCGGTGGGGTTGTGGATGCCGCTGGCCCGGCGGTGCTCGCGGGCCGGCCTCGTCCGCGCCGCCGTGCTGAGCCTGGGCATCCTCATGGGCGCGCTCGTAGCGTACGACCTGTGGGACCCGACGACCGACCGTCTGGCCAGAGCGATGACGCCGCACGCTCCCCCGCTCGACCCGGTCCCGTTTTACTCAGCCAGGGTCGTGGCCCGCCTGCCCCGGGGCCGCACCGTCGTGGATGCCCCCCAGACGATGTTCTACGCGGGCGGCGATCCGGCGTGGGTGAGCATCGTCGGCGGCGATGCGGATGTCCGCCGGGCGATCGATGGGGAGGCGTTCGACTATATCTTGCTCAACGACTACTGGCACGCGCAGGGGCCCACCTATGCGGTCGACGCTGCGCTGCGCGAGCGGTTGGCGCGGCACCACTATCATCAAATCGCCCCCGCGGCCTGGGCGCGCGATTGACGCATGCTATTGGTTCCGATACTATGGGATGCGTAGCGCAGATTATCGTCCGAGCCATGTCGCAGTGGGCCCTTAGCTCAGGTGGTTAGAGCGCACCCCTGATAAGGGTGAGGTCCGTGGTTCGAGTCCACGAGGGCCCACCATATTTTTCAACGTTTCCGAACGGTCGCTCATCCTGAGAGCCTGCCCGTTTTCGTTAGCAGTTCATTAGCAACCGCTGCGGCCTTCGCCTGCGCCCTAGTGCTTGCGTGAGCATAGGTGGTATGTCTTTTTGAACTGGTGAGAGGGTAATATAAAGTACGACAATCCTGGTTCATGAACACTGAGGAGAAGGATGGATGGGTAGTAGGCAGAACCCACAGTGGCCCACTATCTAATCCGCCGGTACTAACCCATCAGAGATCGTAGGCCACTCTCAAGAAATCGAAATGAACCAAATTGAGAGGGTTTGAGAAGATCATCGCAATCGGAATAAGGATCGTTGTGTTGGCTGTGGTGGCCCCCGTTCGTTTGTGGGAAATACGCCCGTCCGGCCCGGGTCGCTTCAAGACTTGGCCGAAATCCTTCATAGAGATGGAGTGAGCGGGATGAGACTGGCAAGTGCAATCCTCACGGGCCTGTTGGTCACGCTTAATATGGCTACGTCAACACAGGCGGTTGATCGAGAAGGATGTCTGTTCGTCAGCAACAGTGGCCCGGATGACCTCATCATCGAACTGCCCAACGACTACAGCGGGTCCTGGACCATTCTGCCAGGTGGAGGATACACCTATCTGCAACATGAGGGTTGGATGGTCAAGGTGGATGCTAGTTCGATCGTGCGGGCGCACACCACACGCGTCAAGTGGCCCGACGAGAGGCTGGGCGAGATGACATCGGGCGTGGTCTACGGTCGAACATCTCACTGCGATGAGCACGGGGGGTATCGGTGGTGGATTCGATACTGAGGCCAACACGGTCGTAACCCGTGGCTCCACCGTCCTCTCTTACGGTCCCGCGTGGTCCCCTGACGGGATTCGCATCGCCTTCGTATCCGCTGAGCGAGGGTTCCCGCAGATCCACACCATGAAGCCAGACGGAAGTGGTCGCGTGCAGCTGACCTTCCAAGGTTCGAACTCTGATCCCGTGTGGTCACCGGACGGGCGCCGCATCACCTTCGTTTCCGATCGCCAGGGAGAACGGCAAGTCTTCGTGATGAACGCCGATGGCAGCGGCCAATTCCGCTTGACGAGATCTGGAGAGGGGCGCTGGCCCACCTGGTCCCCGGACGGGCAACGGATCGTGTACGCCTGGAAGCCCCCGGTCAAACCGGGAATGCTCGCGGTCGAGCGCGAGGGGGCAGATGTGTGGCGCCTCTTTTCGGTGAACGTAGACGGCATCGGTGAAGCACAGCTTACCGGAGGGCAATAGACGCCATCTCGCTGGGAGCAAACGGAGAAGATCGGAAGGATAAGGCCGAGGCATAACGGGGAGCCGTTTGTCGGGGAAGGGGGGGGAATCCGCCAAGGGCCCCCCGCAATGCCTCTGCGTTGCTTATCCCCACTTCCAAACCTGGTTAAACCTAAAATCTTGGAACCAGGCCGTCCCGGCGCGAAACGGCCGGCCCCGAGATCCCGCGTGCGTGGCCCGGAGGCCCCGCATCCTGCCCCTGCGGTCTCCTGTGCCGGACGCAGAGGCCCCGGCGTTCTCCTTGATGCCCCCCACTCGGAGATGTATACTGTGGCGGGTATTCTCGACGCCTGCGCGGGCGATTATTGCGCTCGCGCAAGTGGGGGCGCAACCCCCGGCTAGAAGTCGCCGCTCCACTCGCCGAAAAGGTGCCCGTGAGCAGAACCCCTGAACACCCAGACTCGTCGAAGGCCGGTGTCCGAGGTCGCCCTCTCGGATGGCCGCCGCGCATGGGGGACACCCGCCGGCTCCGCCAGAATTTCGTCGTCCTGGCCCCGTATCTCGGTGTGGGGTTCCTCGTCGGCGTGGCCATCCTGCTCGCCGGCTCCGGCGTGCTTCTGGGAACGGCGCTGGCGATCAGCGGTCACCTCCCCTCCGTGGAGGCGCTGTACACGCCCCCGAGCGAAGCCACGCGCATCTACGCGGCCAACGGGGACCTCATCGCCAGCCTCTACCAGGAAAACCGGGCGAACATCCCCCTGTCACAGATCCCTCGGACGTTTCAGCGGGCGGTGATCGATACCGAGGATGCGGGCTTCTACCGCCACCACGGGATCTCGCTCCGCGGCGTGCTCCGGGCCTCGTTCCGGAATGTCCGCGAGCGAGGTCTGGCGGAGGGGGGCAGCACGATCACGCAGCAGCTCGCCCGAAACCTCTTCCTCACGAACGAGAAGGCGCTCAGCCGAAAGATCGCCGAGATGCTGCTGGCGGTGCAGATCGAACGGCGGCTGACCAAGGACGAGATCCTCGAGCGCTACCTCAACCAGGTGTATTTCGGACAGGGCGCCTACGGCGTGGAGGCGGCCGCGGAAGTGTACTTCGGGAAGCCGGCCCAGGACCTCACGCTGCCGGAGAGCGCGCTGCTGGCCGGGCTGATCCGGGCCCCCTCGTACGACTCCCCCTACGACCGTCCCGATCGGGCCATGGCGCGCCGGGCGGAGGTCCTCCAGCGGATGGTCGAACTCGGGGACATCACGCCGGTGCAAATGCGGGCGGCTCAGCTGGCGCCGATCCAGCTCGTGGAGAAGGGCAACGCGGGGTTCATCGGCATCCGGGCGCCGTGGTTCGTCAGTTACATCCTCCCCCCGCTGCTCCAGCGGTACGGCGAAGACGTGCTGTACAAGGGCGGGCTCCGCATCTACACGACGCTCGATCTCGCCTGGCAGGCGCAGGCCGAGGCGGTCCTGAAAGCGGGGATCGACCGGGCAGACCACGACAAACTGAATGTGCACCAGGGCGCCATGATCGTGCTCGATCCCCAGACCGGAGCCATCCGCGCCATGATCGGCGGGTACGACTACCGGGCGAGCCAGTTCAACAGGGCCTGGCAGGCGCGCCGCCAGCCGGGATCGGCGTTCAAGCCGTTTACCTACGCCACGGCCCTGCTGCGCGGGATTCCCTTCACCACCATGCTCCAGGACGCCCCGATTTCGTACACGCTGACCGACGGCACGACCTGGGAGCCCAAGAATTTCGACAACAAGTGGTACGGCTGGGTGACGATGCGGTTCGCGCTCGAGAACTCGCTCAACGCGGCAACCATCCGGCTGGAGGAGCGGGTGGATCCGGAGAACATCGTGGCCCTGGCCCATCGCCTGGGGATCGAGAGCGCCCTGCAGCCCACCCCCTCGCTGACGCTGGGCTCCTCGGACGTCACGTTGCTGGAAATGGCGTCCGCCTACGGGGTCTTTGCCAGCGGCGGTGTGCGGGCGGCCCCGATGGCCATCCTCAAAGTCACCGACTCCAAGGGGAACGTCCTCCAAGACAATGTGCCGCAGCGCACCGTCGTCCTCAGCCCTGAGGTCGCCTACATGATGGCCGACCTCCTCAAGGGTAACGTTCGGCGGGGCACGGGCGCCGCAGCCAACCTCGGGATCCCCCAGGGCGGCAAGACCGGAACGACCGACGACTACCGGAACGCCTGGTTCATCGGGTTCACGCCGACGATCGTCACAGGGGTGTGGGTGGGGAACGACGACAACTCTGCGATGAAGAAGGTGACGGGCGGCGGTCTTCCGGCCCAGATCTGGGCGGCGTTCATGAAGCCGGTGACCGACACGATGCCGAAGACCGACTGGCCGCGTCCGGCCGGGGTCGTCGAGGCGGTTACGTGCGCCACGACCGGCCTGCTGGCAGCCCCGGATTGCCCGGACCCTCACCCCGAGTTGTTCATCAAGGGCACGGAGCCGACGACCTATGATCAATCACACGGGACCTCGTCGCCATCGGGGGCGGCGGGCCCGTCCGCGGCGTCGGCCGCCGGCCAGATGGCCGCGGGCCAGGCCGCCGCCGTGGCCTCGTCTCCGGCGTCGTCGCTCCCGCTGACCGTGACCGCCCCCCAGAACGGGTCCCAGGTCTCAGCGCCGTTCCTGGTCAAAGGCGCGACGCGCCCGGGGGCGGCCGTCCACGTCGCCGTTCAGGTGAAGGCCGGGTTCCTGAATGTCCGGGTGGCGGATGCCGATGCGCCGGTGGATGCATCGGGAAACTTTGCGTACCTCGTGAACCCGACGGTCAAGCCGGCCGGCGCCACATTGACGATCGTGGTGAGCGCGGCCGCCGGCCAGGACACCGCCTCGACGGCCGTCTCGGTGCAGGAACAGTAGACGAGCGGCCGGGCGCGGGACTATAGTGGAGGCTGCCCCCGGGCCGCGCTGCGGGGGTCGTGAGCGGTTCGAATTCCCCCGGCGGATGGTCGGGGCGGGCATGCGCGAACCGGGAAGCGAGGGATTGGCTGTGTCCGGACACTCCAAGTGGCACAACATCAAGATCAAAAAGTCCAAGGTCGACCAGCAGCGCGGCAAGCTGTTCAGCAAGCTGGCGCGGGAGATCATCATCGCCGCGAAGGAAGGCGGCGGGGATCCGTCGGGCAACATGCGCCTGCGGGCGGCCGTCGAGCGGGCGCGCGAGGCCAGCATGCCCAACGACAACATCCAGCGGGCGATCCAGCGGGGAGCCGGCGGGGCGGAAGGGGCGGCGTACGAAGAGATCATGTACGAGGGCATGGCCCCCGGCGGGGTCGCGGTGCTCGTCCGCGCCCAGACCGACAACAAGAACCGCACGGCCTCGGAGATCCGGAACATCTTCGCGAAGGGGGAGGGGACCCTCGGCGCGTCGGTGGGATGGCTGTTCGAGCAGAAGGGCCTCATCACCGTCGGCAAAGCGTCGGCGTCCGAAGAAGAGGTGCTCTCCAAGGCCGTCGAGGCAGGCGCCGAGGATGTGAAGGCGACCGGCGACGAGTACGAGATCACCACCGCCCCGGAACGTTTTGCCGCCGTGCGCCAGGCGCTGGAGAAGGCCCGGTACAAACTGACGTCGGCGGAGATCACGATGGTGCCGAAATCGACGGTGCCGCTCGAAGGCAAGGAGGCGCAGCGGGTGCTGCGGCTGATGGAGGCCCTCGAGGATCACGATGACGTCCAGAACGTGTACGCCAACTTCGACATCCCGGACGAAGTGCTCGAGCAGGTCGGGTGAAGGGAGCGGCCATGGGAATCCGCGAGGCGGTGCAGCCCGCGTTTCAGCTGTGCTGGGGAACGATCCGCAAGAACGTTGATCTGATGCCCGACGCCGGGCTGAACTTCAAGCCGGAAGGGCTGGAGACCCGCTCGTTTCGCGAGGTCGCGCTGCACACGGCGAACACCTGCGTGGTGTTCGGAGAGAATATCGGGAAAACCGCGTGGGAGCGGATCGCGGCGTTTCCGCCGGAGTCGCACGTCAGCAAGGCGCAGGTGCTGGCGGCGCTCGCCCAGGCGGGGGACCGGTTTGCGTCGGGGCTGAGCCGTCTGACCGACGACGAGGCCGGCCGGGTCGTGCGTACCCCTTGGGGCGCCGAGATGCCGCAGGGGCAGCTGATCGCCGGCCACGTGCCGCACATGATGTACCACAACGGCCAGATGACGATCTATCTGCGGATGCGCGGGATCAAGCCGTTTTTCCTGGCGCGATGAGCGCCGGCCGGCGGCGATTCTGAGGAGGCCGGAGGAACAGGACCGGCAGGCGGCGAACACTGGTTCGGGTCAACGATCCGCGAGACACCGCCAGCGGCACCAGCGGCGATTCAACGGAGCAGCGTGTGCGCATTCTCGGGATTGATCCCGGCCTGCAGCGTACGGGATACGGACTCGTCGAGGGATCACCCGGAGGGCCGATCCTCGTCGAGGCCGGCGTCATCCAGACCGACATCCGCCGTTCGCTCGCCGACCGGCTTCACGAACTGCACGCCGGCCTCACCGGCGTCGTCGCGGTGGGCCGTCCGGAGGCCGTCGCGCTGGAAGACGTGTTCGCCCACCCCGGGTTTCCCCGCACGGCCATCGTCATGGGGCACGTCTGCGGGGTGATCTGCCTCGCGGCCGCGCAGGCGGGGGTGCCGGTGGATGCCATTCCCCCCGCGTCGGTGAAGCGCGCGGTCGTCGCGTCCGGCCGGGCCGGGAAACGGCAGGTGCAGCGGATGGTGCGGCTGCTGCTCGCGCTGGCGGAGGATCCGGGGACCCACGTCGCCGATGCGCTCGCCCTGGCGCTGGTGGCCCTCTCCCGTCGGGGGCTTCCGCTGGGACGCCTCGTGGGCGCCCGAGGCCCGGCGTGATCGCGTTTCTGCGCGGCCGCGTGCTGCGGCGGCTCGAGCAGATGCTCGTGGTCGACTGCGGCGGCGTGGGATACGAGGTGCACCTGCCGGGCTTCATGCGGGACGCGGCCCCACGTCTGGTCGACGGCCTCGGCGAGACCGTCGAACTGCACATCTCCTACCATGTGTCGCCGAATCAACCGCGGCCCCTCCTCGTCGGGTTCCTCCGAGGGCTCGAGCAGGAGTTCTTCGAGCGGTTCATCACCGTGGACGGGGTGGGGCCGACGAAAGCGATGAAGGCCCTGGTCCACCCCATCGAGACGATCGCCGACGCGATCGAGCGCAAGGACATCGCGTTTCTCCGCCACCTGCCCGGGATCGGCGAACGGACGGCGGAGAAGATCGTGGCGGCCCTGCACGGCAAGATGGCCAAGTACGCCCTCCTCCACTCGGAGGCCCCGGCGGCCCCGGAGGGCGCGCCGGCGGACTTCCGGGAGGAAGTGCTGGAGGTCCTGACTCAGCAGCTGGGTCACCGCGCCGCGGAAGCCCGTCAGATGGTCGAGCAGGCCCTCACGCGCAACCCCGGCATCGCATCGGCCGAAGACCTGTTCCAGGAGGTCTACCGGGCCGAGCGGGGCGTGCCGGCATGACCGCGGCCGGCCGCCTGGGCGAGGAGGGGCAGTCCCCGGGGGCGGCGCGCCGCGACGGCGGGGGCGGGGACGACGAGCAGTTCATCCGGAGCCTCAGGCCGGCGAGATTGGACGAGTGCATCGGCCAGGCGCGGGTGGTGAGCGGCCTCCGCATCAGCCTGCAGGCTGCGCGGGAGCGGGGGGAGGCGCTCGACCACGTCCTGCTGCACGGGCCCCCGGGGCTGGGCAAGACGACCTTTGCCAACGTCATCGCCGCGGAGATGGGGACGGGCATCGTCACCACCTCGGGTCCGGCGGTGGAGCGCGGCGGGGACCTCATGGGGATCCTCACCAACCTGAGCCGGGGCGATATCCTGTTCATCGACGAGATCCACCGGCTGCCGCGGGCCGTGGAAGAGTTCCTCTATCCGGCGATGGAGGACTTCTGCGTCAACTTCACGATCGAGAAGGGCGCCCACGCCCGCACCCTGCGGTACGCGCTCAAGCCGTTTACGCTGGTGGGCGCGACGACGCGCGCCGGCCTCCTGTCGTCCCCCCTCCGCGAGCGCTTCGGCATCGCCCATCACCTGGATTTCTATCCGGTGGACGAGTTGAGCCGGGTGGTCGCGCGGTCCGCCTCGATCCTCGCGGTCGACGTCGTGGAGGAAGGCGCCATGGAGATCGCGCGCCGCGCCCGGGGGACGCCCCGCATCGCCAACCGGCTGCTGCGCCGCGCGCGGGACTACGCGCAGGTCCGGGCGCAGGGCCGGATCACGCTGGAGGTCGCCCGCGAGGCGCTGGAGTTCGAAGGGGTGGATCCCCTCGGGCTCACGGCCCAGGACCGCGAGCTGCTGCGGACGATCGTGCAGGTGTACAACGGCGGCCCGGTGGGGATCGACGCGCTCGCCGCCACCCTCAACGAGGAGGTCGACAGCCTCGAGGAGATGGTCGAGCCGTTCCTCTTGAAGATCGGGCTGCTGACCCGCACCCCGGGGGGCCGGCGGGTGACCCCGCAGGCGTGCGATCATCTGGGTGTGCCCACGCCGGACCGAAGCCAGCGGAGCCAGGGCGCGTTGTTTGCATGACGGTCTCGACATTCGGGCGCGGCCTGGTGGGACTCGGCCTGGTCATCGCCGTGCTGGGCGCGGTGTTGTGGCTGTTCGGGGGCCTGCCGCGTCTCCCCGGCGACATCTATCTGCAGCGCAAGGGGTTCACCCTCTACATCCCGATCACCACCGGCCTCCTGCTCAGCATCCTCGCGACCCTCCTGCTGAACCTGTTGTTCGTGCGCCGATGATGCGACGGGTGGTCGCGGCGGCGCTGGCCGCTTCCCTCGTCTACGCCGGCGCGCTCGCGCGGCGCCCCGCCCAGGCGTTCGAGCCCCCCCTGATCCGGGTCGGCGTCGCGGTCGAGCAGCCGGCCGTCCGAATCGACGCCGACGCCCCGATCGCCGCGGCCGATGTGATCCGGGGGAGCAGCGCGCTCCTCGAGGCCGGCTCGTGGGAGTTCGAGCCCACCCCGTCCGGGATGTCGGTGTCCGGGACGGCCCTGGGACCCGTGGTCCGGCTGACCGTGGCGAAGGGATTCCTGAGCGCCAAGGGTCAGCCGTACCGGGGCGCCATCGAACTCCGGCGCACGGCCGCCGTCCGGCTCACGGCGATCAACGAGTTGAGCATCGAGCAGTACCTCTACGGCGTGATCAAGGGCGAGATCGATCCGCGCTGGCCGCCGGAGGCGGTGAAGGCGCAGGCGGTGGCGGCCCGGACGCTGGCGTTTGAAAACCTGATCTCGGCCCACGCCAAGTATCCGGCCGAGGGGTATGTGCTGCGGGCGACGACCGACTCCCAGGTGTACCTGGGTGTGGCCGGCGAGGATCCGGCCGCGATCGCCGCCGTGGACGCGACGCGGGGGATCGTGGCGACCTTCCGCAGCCGGCCGATCTTCGCCGCCTACCACTCGAATTCCGGGGGCCACACGGAGGACAGCGAGAACGTCTGGGGGACGCCCCACCCCTACCTGCGGGGGGTGCCGGACCCCTACGCGCTCGACGAGCCCGGGACCCAGTGGACGGCCCGGCTGTCCCTCTCCACGATCGAGGCGGATGTGCGCCGCCTCGGGGTGTACACGACCGGGCTGATGGCGATCGAGCCCGGCCGCGTCACGCCGTGGGGCCGGGCGGTCACCGTGCGGCTGCTCGAAGAAGGGGGACGGACCCAGGAGATCGGCGCCAACCAGTTCCGCCTCGCGGTGGGCCCCGGCCTGATTCGCAGCACGATGTTTACCATCACCAGGGACGGCGCCGACATCACGTTCGCCGGGCGGGGGTCCGGGCACGGGGTCGGCCTCGATCAATGGGGCGCCCGGGCCATGGCCGTCCAGGGGTTCACCTTCGAGCAGATCCTGAGCTACTATTACACGGGGATCGCGTTCGAACGACGGTTCTGAGCACCCCATCCCGCGTGGGGACGATGAAGCTCGCGGACTTCGACTACCTTCTGCCCCGGGACCTGATCGCGCAGGTTCCCGCGCGGCCGCGCGACAGCTCGCGCCTCCTCGTGCTCGACCGGGCGGCCGGTGAGATCGACCACCGGGTGTTCCGCGAGTTGCCCGAGTACCTTCGGCCGGCCGATGTCCTCGTGCTCAACGACACCAAAGTCCTGCCCGCCCGCCTGCGGGCCCGGCGTCCCACCGGGGGGGCCGTGGAGGTGCTGCTGCTGCGTCCCACCGCACAGGGCGTCTGGGAGGCGCTGATCAAGCCCGCGCGGCGCATCCGGGAGGGCGCGCGTCTCATCTTCGCGCCGGGCGTCCTGGAGGGCGTGGCGGGCGAGCGAACGGCGGCCGGCACCCGGTTGATCGCGCTGGAGCATCACGGCGATCTGCTCAGGGTGCTGGACCAGGTGGGCGAGCCGCCGATCCCCCCGTACATCGCGCGGACGCCGGAAGATCCCCGGGACTACCAGACGGTCTACGCACGGGCCGCCGGCGCCGTCGCCGCGCCGACCGCCGGGCTGCACTTCACCGAGGCGCTGCTGGCCGGGATTCGCGCGCGGGGGACGGCGATCGCGTTCCTGACGCTGCATGTCGGATGGGGCACGTTTCGCCCGATCACGGTGGAGGACGTGGCGTCTCACCGGATGGAGGCGGAGGTCTATGAGGTGAGCCCGGAGGCCGCCGCGGCCATCAACGACGCGCGCGCGCGGGGCGGGCGGATCATCGCCGTGGGGACCACCTGCGTGCGCACGCTGGAGTCCGCCGTCGACGACGCCGGCCGCATCCGCCCCGGCGCCGGCAGCGCCACGCTGTTCATCGCGCCGGGGTATCGCTTCCGCGCCACGGACGTCCTGGTCACCAACTTCCACCTGCCCCGCTCGACGCCGCTCATGCTCGCCGGCGCGTTCGCGGGGCGCGAGCGCCTGCTCGCGGCGTACGCCGAGGCGATTCGCCGGCGGTACCGCTTCTACAGTTTCGGGGATGCGATGCTGATCCGCTGAGCGGCCCGGGCCGTCGCGATAGACGCGCCGCGGCCCGCGCGGAGGTCACTCCGGGGGGGCGAGCCGGGTCCACCCACGTGTGTAGGGGTTCCACTTCTCCAGAGGACGGCCGAGGTAATCGCGCCCCTCCACCTGATAGCCGGCCGCCAGGAGGCGTTTGCGGGCCTCGGCGTAATAGCGGTAGTCGAGCTGCCAGGCGCCGCGCAGGGGATTGCGGTACAGCCCGAGCCCGCCCAACAGCCGCTCGATATTCTGCGCCTCCGAATCGGCCGCCCGCAGTTCGACGCTCTGGGTGAGCGTGCCGAAGGCTTCCACCTTGGGAGCCTGGGGGGCGGCGGGAGGAGCGCCCCCGGGGTTCGCCGCGGTTGCTCTTCCGGGCACACCGGCTGCGGGCCCCGGCTTCGAGGCTGCCGGCGCGGAGCCCGCCGGGGTCGCAGGCGCCGGGGTTCCGGCCGCGGCGGGCGGGGTCGCGGCGGCGCGCTGCGCCTTGATGGCCTCGGCCTTCGCCTTCGCCGCGGCGATCTTCTCTTCGCGAGTCATCTCGGATTCGCCCATATCCCTCTCCCGCGCCCCCGCAGGGGGCAACCTCTCCACCGAGAGGTTCTTCACGGGCGTCTGCGGTCCCTGGAGCTCAGGGTCCGCGCGCCGGACACCCGCTGCTTGCCGTTTGCTCCATTCCGGTTTGGAGCCCCGCAGGGGACAGCCACGGCCGGCCGGGCAGGCTACCGGGGCTTTCGCTCCAGGAGATAGATTCCCGTGCCGGTGTACTGGCGGGAGCCGGCGACGCGGAACGCGCGATCGAGCGCCGGGAACAGCTGCGCCTGCATGCTGCGGGTAAAGGGGATGCTCACGATGAGCCACACCCGCGGGTGCCGCTGAGCCAGTTCCCGGGCGCGGAGATCCGTGAACGCGTATTCCCGGTCGCCGCCCGGGACCAGATTGGCCGCCGTCAGGGTCAGCGACGGGTGCGGTTCCCGGTAGTAGAACGTGAAGGCGCTCCTGGTCGCGTTGTTCACGTAGAGAAAAAAGTCGCCGGGTTTGCCCTGGTGCTCGACCAGGGACGCCGCCGCCCGCCACTGGAAGCGGTTGAACCCGGGGTCGCTGTAGAGCCGGGCCAAGACCGGCGCGCTGTACAGAAGGACACCCACGGTGAGCACCGCGGCCGCCGGGTCCCGCCACCTGTGACTCCGCTGCGCGATCTCAACGATGCCCGCCGCGAGAAACGCGGCGTAGAACGGGACGAGAAACGACAGCCACCTCGGGTAATAGTAGTGGTTCGCCAGCGCGAGGGCGAACGTCGCCGCGACCGCGACAAGGGGAGGCAGCCCCAGGAACGCGAGGCGCCGCCGGTCGGAGGCGAGGGCGGCCCCGCCCCGCCACAGGATCACGAGAAACGGCAGGAGGACGGCGAACTGCCCGGCGGGTCCCAGCGTGCCCGGGAACAGGTAGCCCGCCATCCCGAAGAGGGAGCCCCCGAACGCGATCAGCCCGAGGAGGTCCCCGGGGTCGCGCGCGGTGACCGCGCTGCCCAGACTCTGCAGGGTGCCGTGAAGGTGGAACGCCTGCGCCCACAGCGAGGGAATCCAGGGCGCGTACAGGGCGGCGGCCGCCGCCGCGGCCGCCATCCACCGGGCGAGGCGTCCGCGCTCCACCGCGGCCACCCAGACGCCGTGGGCCAGGAGCACCAGCGCCCCGATATACTGGGTGTACACCATCAGCGTTGATGCGACGGCGTAGGCGGCCCACCGCCCGATCCCGCCCCGTTCCACGCCCGCGGTAAGCGCGAGCGTGGACGCCATCACGAGCATGCCGAGGAGCGCGTACATCCTGGCCTCCTGCGAGACCATGATGTGGAAGGGCGACACCGCGACGAACAGGGCGCCGAGCAGGCTCACCGGCTCCGAGGCGACGCGGCGCGCCAGGGCATAGGTCAGCCCCACGGCGGCGAGACCGAAGCACGCCGATGGGAATCGAAACGCCGTCTCCCCCACACCGGCGAGATCGGCCCAGGCCTTCATGAAGAGGTAGTAGAGCGGGGGATGGAACTCGCCGACCCGCAGCATCGGGAGGAGGTCGTGCCACCGCGCGCGGGCCATCGCGACGACCACGATCTCGTCGTACGAGAAGCTGGGGGCGCCGAGCATCGTGAAGCGAAGCACGGCGGCGACGGCGAGGATGCCGGCGAGGATCACCCGCGGGCTGACGACGTCGTGGGGAGAGGGCCCAGGCGGCCGCTGCGGGGACGGCGGGTCGGCTCGGAGCATTGACCCGTCACCTTTCGGCCTCCCCGATATCCTCCCCTCCGTATTGGATGGTATACTGCGAGCCGTGACCGTGCGCTTCGAGGTCGTCCACGTGGATCGGGAGACCGGCGCCCGGGCGGGGCTGCTGCACACGCCGCACGGGACCGTGGAGACCCCCGTGTTCATGCCGGTCGGCACCCACGGGACCGTCCGCGCGCTCACCCCTGAGGAGGTCGCGGGCGCCGGCGCCCAGATCATCCTGGCCAACACCTTCCACCTCTCGCTGCGCCCCGGCGCCGAGCTGATCGCCCGCGCCGGCGGGCTGCACGCGTTCATGCATTGGGACCGGGCGCTGCTCACGGACAGCGGAGGGTATCAGGTGTTCAGCCTCCCGCATCTCCGCACGGTTTCTGACGCGGGGGTGCTCTTCCGTTCGCCCATCGACGGGCTGGAGGTTGCGTTTTCGCCCGAGCGCGTGATCGCGATCCAGGAGGCGCTGGGGGCGGACATCATCATGCCGCTGGATGTCTGCCTGGGCTATCCGGCGGACGGCGCCGAGACCGCGGAGGCGCACCGCCGGACCGTCCTGTGGGCGCGGCGCTCCAAGGCCGCCCACACGCGGGAGGACCAGGTGTTGTTCGGCATCGTGCAGGGCGGGTTCGATCTCCCGCTCCGGAGGCGGGCCGCCGACGACACGGCCGCGCTCGGCTTTCCCGGCTATGCGATCGGCGGCCTCTCCGTTGGGGAGCCGAAGGCGATGACCTACGATCTCCTCTCCGCCGTCACGGAGCGCCTTCCCGCCGCCTGCCCCCGGTACCTGATGGGAGTGGGGTCGCCGCCGAGCCTGGTGGAAGGGGCGCGGCGCGGCGTCGACATGTTCGACTGCGTGATGCCGACCCGCATCGGCCGCACCGGGATGGCGCTGACCGGCGCCGGCCCCCTCAGCCTCCGGCGGGCCGTGTTCGCCGAGGACCTCGCGCCGCTCGAGCCGGGGTGCCCGTGCCCGGCCTGCCGCCACTACACGCGCGCCTATCTGCGCCACCTGTTCAAGGCCGGGGAGATGCTCGGCCCGCGGTTGGTGAGCCTCCACAACCTCGCGTTCCTGGGGCGGCTGGCGGCGGCGATGCGCCGGGCGATTCGGGAGGATCGGTTTGGGAGCTGGAGCCGGGCCGCCCTCGCCGCCTATGATGCGGGCGGGGGCCCGGGCCTGCGGCGCGAACCAGAACGTCCCGAGCAGGGCGCAGACGACCGTCCCGGAGGGAATCGGCCGGGTGTCGCAGAACCATCCGGCACCCTGAATCGGCCGGAGGCATAGGGTTGACCCCGCAGCAGGTCCAGCAGGTCACGTCGCTGCTGCCGCTGCTGGTCCTTTTCGCGGTCTTCTACGTCATGCTGATCCGGCCGCAGCAAGTCCAGCAGAAAAAATATCGGGAGATGCTGGCGCGCCTCAAGAAGGGAGACCGGGTGCTGACCCGCGGAGGTTTGTACGGCGTCATTCTGGACGTCAAGGACAACGACCTGACGCTCGAACTCGCCCAGAACGTCCGCGTCCGGGCGGACCGCACGGCGGTCCAGTCGCTCGCGAAGCGGGGGGCCGCGGGAGGATAACCCGGCCTCCCCGCCGACCATGGCCGACACCCGCAGCGCCGCCAGCCAGGTCACGCCCAGCCTCACGGGCCGCCCCTTGACCCTCGACGACATCAAGCGAGATCCCGAGGTCGAGGCGTATATCGCGAAGGCCGACGAATACACGGGCGCGATCGGGTACACCGAGCACGGGGCCCGGCATGCGAACCTGGTCGCCAGCATCGGCGGCAACGTCCTGCGGCGGCTGGCGCGCCCGGAGCGGTCGATCCACCTGGCGGCGATCGCCGGATACCTGCACGACATCGGAAACGTCGTGGGCCGGGTCAACCACGAGCACACCGGCGCCCTGCTGGCCAGCCGGATTCTCTGCCGCCTCGGGATGGACCCGATCGAGATGGCGATCGTCATGGGCGCGGTCGGCAACCACGAGGAGCAGACCGGAGATCCCGTGAGCGACGTGGGGGCGGCGGTGATCGTCTCGGACAAGTCGGATGTCCACCGGACCCGGGTGCGCAACCCCGATCCGACCACCTTCGACATTCACGACCGGGTCAATCACGCCGTGGAGCACTCATTTCTACGCGTCGATGAGACGGCCCGGACGATCACCCTGGAGCTGGCGATCGACACCCGCCTGTCCCAGGTGATGGAGTACTTCGAGATCTTTCTGCCGCGCATGGTCATGTGCCGCCGGGCGGCGAAGTTACTGGGGTGTGAGTTCAAGCTGATGATCAACGGGACGAAGCTCCTGTAGGGGGGGACGCGTATGCCTGCCTGGCTGTACGTCTGCAAGTCGTGTGGGAGCACCCACGAGGCGCCTCTGCGGCCCGGGGGCACCGTGTACCTGCGCTGCCTGACCACCCGTGAGTGGTCCTGGTACGAGCCGACGGTGTTCACCCTTCCCGGCGAGCCGCGGGTGCGGGCCGGAGCGAGAGTCGGATCGTCTCGTGCCGGGGCGCCGCGGAAGGGAACGGCGGCTGCCCCCAGGCGCGGCTCCGGCACGGCTCGGGCGGCCCGGCGGCCTGCGGCGGCTCGGGCCGCCCGCAAGACCGCTGCCCGACGGGTGCCCCGGGGCGGTCGCAAGAAGCGGCGGTAGCCTGGGCCGACGATAGTGCGATCTTGGCCGACAGGGGCCGTCCCTGGTTTTTCCCATCGGTTGGAACAGCAGGATTTTATAGAATTACACAGAATTCCATAGATTTGTGACCCATGCCGGATTGGCTGGACAGGCCCGAACGCGCTGGTTGACCCTGGGAGAAGCCGCCCAACTCCTGGGGGTAGATGTTACCACGCTGCGCGGCTGGGCGGACACGGGCAAGGTACGGGTCTTCCGGACGCCGGGCGGACACCGCCGTTTCGACGCCGCAGATCTCGAATCACTGCTCCGGGCGTCCCCACCCAGGCGGACGACCGGTCGCCCGGCCGAACATGCGCTCACCGCGGGCGGACCTCCGCCCCGGGAATGGCTGGCGTCCAGGGCGTGGTACGCCCGCATCGGCGAGTCTTCCCGGAAGCGCGTGGGGGCGCTCTGCGCCGAACTCATGCGGATCCTGGCCTCCATCCCGGGTGGGGAGCCTGTCGGGCCGCCCCATCTGGCCGAGGCCAGGCGGATCGGCACGGCCCTCGGTCGCGAGGTCGCGGGGTTGGGGCTCACCCCCGCGCAGACCACGGAAGTCTTTCTGCACTTCAAGTCGCACGTGACGGAGATGCTGACCACCCCTCCACGGAGCGGGTTCGGCCAGATCCGGTCGCTGCGCGATACCGATGCATTTCTGGGAGAAGTCCTCCAGGCGATGATGGAGGCCGGCGACGCGGCCGGGACCTGGGCGGCGGAGCCGCACGAATGACGCGGGCGCGCCTGCGGCTTGGAACGCGCGGGAGCCGGCTGAGCCTGCGCCAGACCGAACTGGCGGCCGGCGTGCTCCGTGCGCACGCCCGCGGCGGGAGCGAGGCGGCGTTGGAGGTTGTGGTGATTCAGACCGCCGGCGACCGCGCGCAGGATGTCCCGCTCGAGCACCTGGAGGGGATCGGGTTCTTCGCCAGGGAGTTGGAGACCGCCTTGCTCGAGGGGCGCTGCGATCTCGCCGTGCACAGCGCCAAGGATCTCCCAACGGAGATCCACCGCGATCTCGTGCTCGGGGCGTTTACCCCGCGGGCCGACCCGAGGGATGTGCTGGTCGCCGGGCCCGGCCGGTGGCTGGCGACCCTGCCGCCGGGCGCGAGCGTCGCGACGAGCAGCGTGCGCCGCAGCGCGCAGATTCTCCACTTCCGTCCCGACCTGCGCACCGTCCCGATCCGCGGCAATATCGACACCCGTCTGGGAAAGCTCGACAGCGGTGTCTACGACGCGCTCTGTCTTGCCGGCGCGGGGCTGGTCCGGATGGATTGGCAGGAGCGGATCAGCGAGTGGCTGGAGCCGGAGATCATGCTCCCGGCCCCCGGCCAGGGCGCGCTGGTTCTGGAAGCGCGCCGCGGGGACGAAGATCTCCTGGAATGGTTGGGCGGCCTCGACCACAGACCGACCCGGATCGCCGTGGAAGCGGAGCGCGCCTTCGTGGCGCGCCTGGGAAGCGGGTGCCGGGCGCCCGCGGCCGCGCTCGCCGCGGTCGATCACGGCACCGTCACCCTGGAAGGGCTGATCGCCTTGCCGGACGGCAGCGCGGTCCGCAGGCACACGGCCACCGGGCCGGCCGGTGAAGCCGGAGCGCTCGGGATCGCTGTGGCCGACTATCTCCTGGCCGATTCCGGGTTCGCGCTGGACGTCGTTCGATCGTCCGCCTCCGCGGGGCCCCGCGGCAATTCCGCGCCGCCGGCGGCGCCCAGGGACGGCCCTCCCCGCGGCCCGGCGCGCAAGGATCTCGCGCGGTGAGGGCCCGGGGGCCGCTTGCCGGCCGGCGGATCATCGTGACGCGGTCGCGCAGGCAGGCGGGGATCCTCAGCACCCTCCTCGAGGCCGAGGGCGCCGTCGTCGTCGAGTTTCCCACGATCCGGATCGCGCCGCCCGCCGACTACGCGGCGGTGGACCGGGCGATCGCGCGGCTGGACCAGTACCGGTGGGTGGTCTTCACCAGCCAGAACGGCGTGGCCGCCTTCCTCGGCCGTCTGCGGGCCTGCGGCCTCGGGCCGGCGGCATTGGGCCGGCTCCGCGTCGCGGCCATCGGCCCGGCCACGGCGGGCGCGCTTCAGGCCCAGGGGCTGCGGGTGGACCTGGCTCCGGCGGAGTTCGTCGCCGAAGCCCTGGTCGATGCCTTCGCCGGCGAGCGGCTGGAGGGGGCGCGCATCCTTCTTCCGCGGGCGCTCGAGGCCCGCCGTGTGCTGCCCGACGGCCTGCGCGCCCGGGGGGCGACCGTGGACGCCGTCCCGGTGTATCGAGTGGAGGCGGAGCGGGGGCAGGATCCCGAGACGTGGCGGCAGCTCCTCGATCGAGGGGGGGATGCCGTGACGTTCACCAGCCCGTCGACGGTCCGTAATTTTGTCGAGGTGGTGGGATCGCATCTGCCCAAGGTCGTCGCCGGCGCTCTGATCGCCTGCATCGGGCCGGTGACCGCGGCGACGGCCCGCGAGTGCGGCCTCGGGGTCGGCGTCGTCGCGCGCTCCTACACGATTCCCGGAATCGTGGCCGCGCTTCGGGAGGCCCTCGGGCGCACCATGTCTCCCGCGGGTTCATAGGAGGAACGATGGGGTTCCCACAGCAGCGCTTCCGCCGGTTCCGCCGCACCGGCCGGCTCCGGGAGATGGTGCGGGAGACCACGCTGGACCCGGGCGATTTCATCGCCCCGCTCTTCGTCAAGGAGGGTCTGGCCCGCCCCGTGGAGATCGACGCCATGCCCGGCCAGCACCAGCATACGGTCGGAAGCCTCGTCGAGTCCTGCGGCGCGCTGGCGGAACTCGGCGTCCCCGCGGTCATGCTGTTCGGGATCCCGGCGCACAAGGACGCCGAGGGGAGCAGCGCCTGGGATCCGAACGGGATCGTGCAGGAGGCCCTCCGAGCCGTGCGCGCCGAGCTCGGGGACGGGCTGGTCCTCGTCGCCGACCTGTGCCTGTGCGAGTACACGGACCACGGGCACTGCGGGGTGGTCCGCGGCCGCGCGGTCGACAACGATGCGACGCTGGACGCGTACGCGCGGATCGCGGTCTCGTACGCCGAGGCCGGCGCCGACTGGGTGGGGCCGTCGGGCATGATGGACGGCCAGGTGGGCGCCGTCCGGCGGGCCCTCGACGCGGGCGGGCACAGTGAGGTGACCGTCCTGGCGTACGCCGCCAAGTACGCCTCCGCGTTTTACGGGCCGTTTCGTCAGGCGGCGGAGTCGCGGCCCCAGTTCGGCGACCGGCGGGGGTATCAGCTGGATCCCGGAAACGCCGACGAGGCCGTGCGCGAGGTCAAGGCGGACATCGATGAGGGCGCAGACATCGTCATGGTCAAGCCGGCGCTCCCGTACCTCGATGTCCTGGGCCGGGTCAAAGCGGCGTTCGGCGTCCCCACGGCCGCCTACCAGGTGAGCGGCGAGTACGCGATGCTCAAGGCCGCATCCGCCCGCGGCTGGCTCCAGGAGGAGCCGGCGATGCTCGAGGTGCTCCTGGCGATCCGCCGGGCGGGGGCCGATCTCATCCTCACGTACTTCGCCCGCGACGCGGCGGAGCGGCTGCGGCGCGGATAATCATTCAGAGGGGCCTCACCGGCGGGGCATACCGGGCGCCGGCCGGGCGTTGTGCCTGGTATTGCTCAGCCCGGAGTAGCCATGCGGCCGATCGTCATCATGCCCCTGTACAACGAAGAGGAGACCCTCGAGCGCGTGCTCGAGGAAGTCCGGCGCTACACGAGCGCCAGGATCCTGGTCGTCAACGACGGGTCCACCGATGGCTCGGCCGCGATCCTCCGGCGCCCCCTCCCGGATCTCGAGGTGATCACCCACGCCCAGAACGAGGGGTACGGCCAGTCGCTGATCGACGGCTTCCACTACGCGGTCCAGGCGCGCTATGATGTCGCAGTGACCATCGACTGCGATCTGCAGCACGAGCCGAGGTTGATCCCCCGCTTCCTCGAGGCGGCCTCCGGAGCCGACATCGTGTCGGGGAGCCGCTACCTGCGCGCGGCGGTGGGCGTGCAGGACCCCCCGCCGCCGGACCGCCAGCAGATCAACGCGGAGATCACCCGGATCATCAACGACCTGACCGGATACCGCCTCACCGACGCGTGGTGCGGATTCAAAGCGTACCGCGTCGCCGGCCTCGCCCGGATGACCCTCGATGAGCGGAGTTACGGCATGCCCCTGCAGGTGTGGATTCAGGCCGCCCGGCTGGGGCTCACCGTGACGGAGCTCCTCGTGCCGCGGATCTACAAGAACCCCGGGCGGCGGTTCTGGGGCGGGCTGGACGACCCGGCCGCGCGCCGCGCCTACTATCTCTCGATCATCGACCGCGAGGTGAGCCGGTGGCGGAACTCCTCGTAATCGGCGCCCACCCCGACGACGTGGAGATCGGGATGGGCGGGGCGATCGCGGCGTTCATCCAGCAGGGGCACGGGGTGACGATCCTCGACCTGACGGACGGCGAGCCGACCCCCATGGGCACGCCCGAGCGGCGGCGGGCCGAGAGCGAAGCCGCCGCCCGGACGCTGGGCGTCCGCAGGCGCATCACGCTCCCCCTGCCGAACCGGTACCTCATGGACACGGTCGAGAACCGCGTGGCCGCGGCCGAAGTGATCCGCGAGGTCCGCCCGGAGATCCTGTTCATCCCATACGGCGTGGATGCGCACCCCGACCACATCGCCGCGGAGCGGCTCGGGGAGGCGGCCCGGTTCTACGCCAAGCTGACGAAGACCGAGATGCGGGGCGACCCGCACTATCCGGGCCGGATCCTGCACTTTTTCTGCACGCACTACCGGCTGCACGTCGCCCCGGCGTTTGTGCTCGACATCACCGACCAGATCGAGCGCAAGATGGAGGCGATCGCCTGCTACCGCTCCCAGTTCAATGACGAGCGCGGAAACGCCGGGGTCCTGACCGCGATCCGCACCGTCGCCGCGTACTGGGGCACCCGCATCCGCCGGCCGTACGGGGAGCCGTTCGCCAGCAAGGAGGCGATCGGCCTCCGCGGGCTCGGTGACCTGCTGTGACCTCAAGCGGCGATTCCGCGGCAGGAGCCTCGCGGACGCCCTCGCACCACCACGCCGGGGGCCACGACGCGACCGTGCGGCCATCCGAGGCGGTCCCGGCCTACGCGGTGCCCGAGCGCTCGGGGGAGGTGCTGATCGATCCTCCCCTCGGCCAGATCCCGGCCGTCCTCGCCGCCGTCCGGAGCGCCGCGGACGCCGGCGCGCAGATCCTCGACACCCCGCTCGGCCTGTTCCGCTCCCAGGTCCGGCGGCGCGCGCTCAGCCTCGCCGGCCCCCCCACGGACGGGGACGCGCCGGGGCCTGCGGCGCGCGCCGGTACGTCCGCCGCGGCGCCGATGATCGCGATGGGGCACCAGCCGCTCTTCTTTCACCCCGGCGTGTGGATGAAGTTCTTTCTCCTCTCACGCCTCTGCGACGATCTGGGCGCCACGGGGCTCCATCTGATCGTCGACAGCGACGCGTCCGGGCCGATCGGCGCGCAGGTCCCCGCGCGGGACGGCCGGCTGATCCGGCGTTCCGAAACGCTCGTCGATCTCCCCGAGGACGTCCCGCTGGAAGCCTGCCCGCCGCCCTCCGAGGAGGCGTGGGAGGGCTTCCGCGCCCGCGTCCGCGGCCACCTGGTCACGCTCTCCCTGCCGGACCTGCCCGAGCGATTCGATGCCTTCGCCGAGGGCGCCGGCCGGGCGCGCGCGGGCGCCGGGACGCTCGCGATGTTCATGGCCGCCGCCCGGGGCAGGTACGAGGCGGGGGCGCTGCCGCCGCGGTACCGCGACCTGTCCGTCTCGGCGCTGTCGGACACCCCGGAGTTTCGGGCGTTTGTCCTGCACCTCTTGCAGGACCCCCGCGCCTTCCGGCGCTGCTACAACGCGAAGCTGGAGGACTACCGGCGGACCCATCGCCTGCGGTCGTCCGCGAACCCGTTTCCCAACCTGGACGAACTCGCTGGGGTTCCGGAGACGCCGTTTTGGGTGGTGCACGGCGGCCGGCGCACCGGCCTGTACGCGGCGCGCGAGGGCGACCGGGTGCGCCTGCGGACCGCGGCCGGGACGATCGCGGATCTCCCGGCCGGCGCCGCCGGCCTCGCCCCGCTCGCGGCGTCCGGCCTCCGCATTCGCCCCAAGGCGATCACGCTGACGATGTTCACCAGGCTCTGCATGGCCGATCTCTTCATCCACGGGATCGGCGGCGGCCGCTACGACCGCGTCACCGACGCCGTGATCCAGGAGATCTTTGGCTGTCCTCCGCCTCCGTACGTCGTGGCCACGGCCACCCTGCTGCTGCCGCTCCTGGGGCAGGGGCCGTCGGCCGAGGACGCCCGCGCCGTCGATCGGCGTCTGATGGACCTGCAGCACAATCCGGAGCGGTACCTCCCGGCTCCCACGGAAGCGCAGCGCGGGCTCATCGAGGAGAAGTGGCGCCTGATCCGGGGCGTCGAAGCGATGCGCCCGGGTCCGGAGCGCCGGGCCGCCACCCACCGGATCCGCGCGGTGAACAGCCTGCTCGCCGCCTCCCTCGCCGGGGAGATGCAGCGGCTGCGGGAGCGGCGCGCGGCGCTGGAGCAGGACGCGGCGACCCGGGACGTGACGGACGATCGCGGCTATCCGTTCTTTCTCTTTGCTCCGGCGGCGGTCCGCGACCTCGTCGGGGCCCCGACCGGCGCGACCTGACGTGGACCCCGCGGGCGATGCGGTCCACGCCGAAGACCTCTGGAAGGGCTTCGGCCGCCGGCGCGTCCTCCGGGGGCTCGGCCTGACGGTCGCGCCGGGCCAGGCGCTGGCGATCCTGGGCCCGAACGGTTCCGGAAAGTCGACGCTGCTGCGCGTCCTGGCCGCGATCCAGCGCCCGTCCCAGGGCCGGGTCCGGATCTGCGGGGAGGATCCCTTCGACGTGCCGGGGGTGCGCCGCCACATCGGGTTCGTGACGCACGAGCCCATGCTGTACGGAGGCCTCAGCGTCCTCGAAAACCTCCACCTCCTGGCCGCGCTGTACGGTCTCCCGGACGGACGGGCGCGGGCCGAGGACGTCTGCGACGTCCTGGGCATCGCGCGCCTGGCCGAGCCGATCCGCGGGTTGTCTCGCGGGATCCAGCAGCGCGCCGCCCTCGCCCGGGCATTCCTGCATCGTCCGCGTGTGCTGCTCCTCGACGAGGCGTTCACCGGTCTCGACCCGCAAGGCGCCGACGACCTGTCGGGGATCCTCCGAGGCTTCTGCCGGGATGGGGGCGCCGTGATCCTCGCGACCCACAGCCCCGCGGAGGCGCTGGCCACCGCCGGCCGGGCGGCGGTGCTCGTGGGAGGCCGGCTCGGGCCGGCGCGCGGGCTCGCCGGGATGCCGGTCGAGGCCGTGCGCGCCTGGTACCTGGACGCCGCGGCGGGAGCGATGGGGTGAGGACCCTCGGCGCGCTGATCTGGAAGGACCTGATCACCGAGGCGCGCACCCGGGAACTGGTCACGTCGATGAGCCTCGTGGCGTTTCTCGCGCTGGTGATCATGAGCCTGGCGCTGGGGGCGTCTCCCGACCTCGCGGCGGCCGCCGCACCGGGGATCCTGTGGGTCACCGTGTCGTTCGCGGCCACGCTGGGTCTGGCCAGATCGCACGCCCTCGAACAGGAGCGGCAGGCGCTGCAGGGGCTTCTGCTCACGCCGGTCAGCCGGAGCCTGCTCTACCTCGGCAAGTTCGGCGCGAACCTGGTGCTGGTCCTGATCCTGGAATGCGTCGTGGTCGCGGCGTTTGCGGTGCTGTTCGCGAACGATCTCGGCCGCCGAGCGGGATGGATCGCGCTGCCGCTGGGGCTGGGGGCGGTCGGGTTTACCGCGGTCGGGACGCTCCTGGGGGCGATGACGTCGTCCACCCGCCTGCGCGAGGTGCTGCTGCCGATCCTGCTGCTGCCGGTGGCGTTGCCGGCGATCATCCTCTCCCTGGCCGGGATCGGCGCGGTCTTGGACGGGCGCGCGCTCGCCGACCTGTTCCGGCCTGCGAAAATGCTGGCGGCGGTGGACATCATCTTCATCGTGCTGGGGATGTGGCTCTACGGATACGCGGTGGAAGAATAGATGGCCGTCTGCGCCCCGACGCCGCGCCCTCGCGCGGGCCGACGTCAGGTTCCCGCTGTTTCCTTTCGTTGGACCTCCGTTGAAACGTCCGGCATCCGGCTGTTATGATCGACACAGCCTCGACGCGAGGTGCGTGGTAGGATCCGCGGTGGAGGCCCGAAGGAGATGACCCGACCCTTGGATGGTTGGCTGGCGTGGGGATCGCTGGTGACGATGCTCCTCGCGCTCCTGGGCGCGCTCCTCTTCGCCCAGACCGAGCAGGTGATGGGGCCGATTCAGCGGATCTTCTACGTGCACCTTCCGCTGGCGTGGATCGGCTTCGTGGCCTTCGGACACGCCTGCTGGGCGGGGATCCAGTATCTTCGCACGGGCCGGCGCGGGTGGGACGCGGCCGGGGCGTCGGCGGCCGAGATCGGGGTGCTGTTCAGCACGCTCGTCATCGTCACCGGCTCGCTGTGGGCCCGTCCGGTCTGGGGGACCTGGTGGACCTGGGACCCCCAGCTCGTGACGTACATGATTCTGTGGCTGATCTACGTCGGGTACCTGATGCTCCGCAGCGCGGCGGGGGATGACCCGCGCCGGGCACGGTTCGCGGCGGTCTTCGCCATTGTCGGATTCGTCGACGTTCCGCTGGTCTGGTTCTCGGCGCGCTACCTGCGCGCCCTCTCCCCGGTGATCTTCACCACGCACAGCATCGGCCTCGCCCCCTCCATGGCCCAGGCGCTCGGCGTTGGGCTGGTGGCCTGGAGCGTTTTTTACGCCCTGCTCTTCCGCGCCCGCCTGCGCCTCGGCCTTTTGGAGATGCAGGTGGCGGGGCTGGCCGACGAGGCCGGGTGACGGCGATGGCCTATCTCTTCTGGGCGTATTCGCTGGTGTGGGTCGGCATCTTTCTCTACCTCTACAGCCTGGCCCGGCGCAGCCGCGCCCTGGAGCGTCAAGTGGCGGAGTTGGTCGAGCGGTCGCGGGGGTCGGCGCGGACGCAGGCCCCCGCGGGCGGCCGCCGCGCGGGCGGCGGACCGTCGTGATCAGGCCCGCGCGGCCGGTTGCGTTCGTCGCCGGGGTCGTGGTCGTGGTCCTCGCGCTGGCCTACCTGGTCTATGGCGGGATCCAGCAGGGCGCGACCTACTGGGTGACGGTCGGCGAGCTCCGGCACGAGCACCCGGCCGCCCCACATGGGCCCGTGCGGCTCGGCGGCACGGTGGTCCCCGGGTCGGTCGCCTGGGACGCCTCGCACCAGCACCTGCGTTTTGCCGTGACCGACGGGGTCGACGCGATCCCGGTGCGCTACAGCGGGGTCGTGCCCGACATCTTCGCCGAGGGCCGCCAGGTGGTGGTGGAGGGCCGCATCAGCGCCGACGGCGTGTTTACGGCGACGACGCTCCTGGCCAAGTGCCCGACCAAGTACAATCCGGCCGACCCGCAGAAGCGGGTCCCGGGGTAATGCGCCGGGGCGCCTCCGCTGTTGGCTAGTCTCGGGCGGTTCAGCCTGCTCGCGGCGCTCGTCCTGGCGCTGTACGCGCTGGCGGCCGCGGCCCTCGGCGGCCGCGCAGTCCGGCCGGGACTGGTGACCAGCGCCGCCCGGGCCCTCGTCGCGATGGCCGCGCTCGAGGCGCTGGCCGGCGGGATTCTGATCGCCGCCCTGGTCCGCCGTGACTACACCTTCGCCTACGTTGTCGCCCATGTCCGCGATGGGCAGGCGCTCGGGTACGACCTGACCGCCTTTTGGAGCGGGATGGAGGGATCGCTGCTCCTGTGGGCGCTGATCCTCTCCGGCTACACGCTCGCGGCCGTTCGCAGCATTGCGCGAACGCGGCCGCGGCTGCTCCCCGGCGTGGTTGGGGTGTGCGCCGGTGTGGCGGCGTTCTTCCTGTTCATGCTCACCGCCGTGACCCCGCCGTTCGTGACGGCGCCGTTCCCGCCCGCGGACGGGCAGGGCATGAATCCGCTCCTCCTCAATCCCTGGATGGCGATCCACCCGCCCACGCTCTACCTCGGATTTGTCGGCCTGACCATCCCGTTTGCCATCGTCGTGGCCGGCCTCCTCACCGGCGGGGCGGACGAGGGCGGCGTGCTGCTCGCCCGCCGCTGGATGCTGTGGGCCTGGTACTGCCTGAGCATGGGGTTGATGTTCGGCGCGAAGTGGTCGTACGTCGTGCTGGGGTGGGGCGGGTACTGGGCCTGGGATCCGGTCGAGAACGCGGCGCTGATGCCGTGGCTGGTGTCGACCGCGTTTCTCCACTCGGTGTTGATCCAGGAACGGCGGGCGATGCTGCAGCAGTGGACGGTGGTGCTGGTGGTGCTCGCCTTCGGGCTGTCGATCTTCGGCACCTTCCTGACGCGCAGCGGGGTGCTCAGCAGCGTCCATTCCTTCACGCAGTCGCCCTTGGGCGGATATTTCCTCGGGTTTCTGGCGCTCAGCATGGTCGGCGCCTTCGGCCTGGTGGCGTGGCGCTGGGAGGGGCTGCGCAGCGAGCACACGCTGGATTCGGCGCTCTCGCGGGAGAGCGCCTTCCTGCTGAACAACGTCGTGTTCCTGGCCGTCGCGTTTACCGTGTTCCTGGGCACGGTGTTTCCCGTGCTGTCCGAGGCCGTGACGGGGAGGCGGATGAACGTCGGCCCGCCCTTCTTCGACCATGTGGTGACGCCGCTCGCCGTCGTCCTGCTTCTCTTGATGGGCGTCGGGCCGCTGCTCCCCTGGCGCCGCGCGTCCGCCGCCTCCCTCCGCAACAACTTTCTCGCGCCGGGGGCGGTGGGGATCATTCTGGCCCTCGGGTTGCTTGCCGCGGGGATGCGGGCACCCGGGGCCGTGCTCGCGTTTGCCCTCTCCGGCTTCGTCGCCGGCACGGTCGTCCTCGAGTTTGCGCGCGGGGTCCGCGTCCGCCGCGCCCACGGGGGGGAAGGGCCGGTCCGCGCGCTGGCGGCGCTGGTGCTGCAGCACCGGCGGCGCTACGGTGGGTACATCGTCCACCTCGGCATCCTCCTGCTGTTCTGCGGCGTCACCGGGTCGTCGGTCTTCAGCACCCAGCGGCTCGTCACGCTCCGCCCGGGAGAGGCCGTGGAGGTCGGCGAGTACCGGGTCCGCTACGACGGGCTCCGGCAGTCGACCCGGAGCGGCACCCTGGTGATGACGGCCGCGCTGCGCGCCTTCTCGGGGGGCCGGGATCTCGGCCCGCTGGACGCGCGGCGCACCCTCTTCCTCACGGGCCAGGACTCGACCACCGACATCGGCCTGCGCAGCACCCCCCGCGATGACTTGTACGTGACCCTGGTGGGCTGGACCGCCGGCGGGGACGCGACCCTCCGCCTGCTCGTCAACCCGCTCGTCGTGTGGATCTGGGCCGGAGGGCTCGTGGTGACGGCCGGCGCCGCGATCGGCATGGTGCCCGAACGGAGGGCGGCGCGCGTCCGCGAGGTCGTCCCCGCGGGCGCCTGGAGCCCCGGCGGCCTGTGACGGGTGTGGTGATGGCGGTCCTCGCCGCGGCGGCCGCCGTCTGGGTGCTGGCCCCGCTCCGCGCGGCTGCGGGGCCCGGGGGAGGATCGGGTTCCCGCGCGGGAGAGCCGCCGGAGCGGCTGCGCGCCGCACGGGGCGCCGTTGATGATGCCCTGCGGGATCTCGAGCTCGATCATGCGACGGGCAAGGTGAGCGAGGACGACTACCGCCTCCTCCGGGCCGGATACGAGGGCCGGGCGGCCGAGGCGGGCCGGACGTCGAGAGGATCCTCGCTCTGACACCGGAGGGCCGGCATCGCCGGGGCATGCTCTCGGTCGCGTGGAGTTGTTGCGCGATCCTTGTGCTGGCGGCGGCCTGCGCCGCAGACGCCGAAGAGGGTGTGATCCAGGGCCGGGTGGTGACGCGCACCGCGCCGTCCCACCCCATCGTCCACCAGGCCGTCCACCTCGAGATCGTCGAGCGCGCGGCCTCCTCGGTGCTGGACACGGTGACCGACGCCGGCGGCCGGTTTCGCTTCACGCGCCTGCCGGTCGGCGGGATCCGGGTCTTTGTCCTCAGCGCCGAATACGGCGGGGTCCGCTATTCGGGCGAGCGGCTCGCGCTGCTCCCGGCTGCGCCGGTCCGGACCGTGGATCTTGCGGTCTACGAGCCGTCGACCGACCGCTCTGTGCTGCGCCCTCCCGTGATGTTCGCGGTGGTCGAGGTCGCCCCGGGCGCTCTCCGGGTCAGCGTGGTCCAGCGGCTCGAGAACCCCACCGACCGGACCGTCGTCTCGAGCCCGCGCGACCCCCTCGTCTTTCCCCTGCCCCCGGGGGCGCGGTCCGTCCGCTTTCTCGCCGGGTGGGTGGACCCCAGGGTCGACGGCGGGACGATCACGGATGCGTTTCCCGTGACGCCCGGCCGCACGGAGGTGGCGTATGCCTGCACCCTGGCCGCGCGGCAATCCGAGGTGGCGGTGCCGTGGGTGTTTCCGGACGGCGCGGGCCAGGTCGATGTGCTGGTCGCCGATGTCGGGGTCGAGGCCGCGGCGGACGGGCTCGCGCCGCGTGGCGCCGTCGAGGGACCGACGGGACGCTTCCTCCATTGGAGCGGCGGACCGATTTCCCCACGACGCGGGGTGGTGCTCCGGCTCCGGGGCGTGCCCCTCGCCCGCGATCCGTGGCCGGCCGCGGTGGCGGCCGGTCTCGCGCTGATCCTCGCCGGCGGGCTGGCGCGCTCGTTCGCCCGCGCGCGCGATCCGGCGGCCCCCGCGTGACGTGCGCTGAGGCGATGCCCATTCCCGAGATGGGCGGCGGAAGGAGACCGCGGAGCGCTCATGGAACACCAATAGCCCGTGCGTGCCCCCGGCTTGCTGGCGCAGCGTTCGCCATGGACAACAGACCGGCGTGCGGTGCGGAGTCCCAGAGCGCCTTCCGCGGCGCTCCTGGCGGCCGCCGCCGCCGCGCTCGCGCTCACCGGATGCCAGCCGGCGGTCGACGTCTCGAACGCGAAGGTGGCCCGCAGGCTCCCGCCCGCCGTGGAGACCGAGATTCCGCTGGTGACCGACGAGGACGAGCGGCCGATCGTGCCGGACGCGATCAAGGGGAAGCAGGTGTTCGACCAGAACTGCGCGGTGTGTCATGGGCCGACCGGCGAGGGCAACGGGCCCATGGCGGCGACGCTCGTGGCCCCCGACAAGGATGTGCTCACCGCGCTGCTCGGCGTGTTCCACATCGAGCTGCACCGCCCGCCGCTGCCGAGCAAACCGGCCAACTTCCACAGCCGCGATCTGGAGAACGTGATCAGCCCGGCGATCCTCTACGAGACGGTCACGGGCGGGCGGCCGCATACCGCGATGCCGGCGTTCGGGCCGGAGGCCTCGTTCGGGGCCAACAAAGCGCAGACCCTGACGAACGCGGAGCGGTGGGACGCCAACGTCTACGAGATGATGTTTCGGACCACGCCCGCGGAACTCAGCGCCGCCCGCGCGCTGTACAACCAGCAGTGCGCGGTCTGCCACGGGGTGGGTGGAGACGGCAAGGGGCCCCGGGGACGCGAGGTGGCGGTCCGGCTGTGGTCGTGGGCCCGATCGGAGGGGCCGGGGATCTTCACCGACCCCAACTACATGGTCCAGCGAAACCCGAGCGAACTGACGAACGCCATCCTGGACGGCCACGGGATGATGCCGAGCTACCGTGGAAAGCTCTCCACGGAGCAGATGAACGGTCTCGTTGATTACATCTACACCTTCTTCTACAGGCACCCGCCGATCCAGTAGTAGAATACGGGTGGAGGGGATATCCTCGGTGCGGCGCGGGAGGGACTCGGACGATGAGATTTGACCGGCGGGGGCTGCTCAAGACCCTGACGGCGCTTCCGGTGATCGGTGGGCTGCTGGCGATCCTCTCGCCGCTGCTGCGCTATCTGAAGCCCAACGACGGCCCGTATCAGCTCCCGCTGACCGACCAGGACAGGCCCCAGGGCGGCGCCCAGGTCGTCGGCAAGACGACCTCCCTCCAGAAGCCGTGGGACTTCTTCTACTTTACCTACGTGCAGCAGTACGCGCAGTATGATGCGACCGGGTTCAAGAAGGCCAACATCGCCGGGGTGGCGGTGCGGCTGCCGAAGAAGGTAAAGTTCGCGCTCCCCCCCGAACTGGGGGGGTTCGTGGGCTATCCGGGGGAGACCGACATCGTCCTCTTCCAGCGGATCTGCCCGCACCTGGGGTGCATCTTCAACTTCATCCCGGACTGGCACGAGGTCACGGCCGGCTACGGAGGGTACGTCCCGCCGGATTGGGAGCGGCACTCGCTGATGGCCTGCCCCTGCCACCTCAGCATCTATGACCCGGCCTTTCCGGACAAGCCCGGCAACGTGATCTCCGGCCCGGCGCCGCGCGGGGCCCGGTACTTCCGGTACGAGATTCGCGGAGAGGACATCGTCGTCACGGGAGCGGAGGAAGGCGGGATCGCGTAAGCCCCGCCGCGGGAGGACGGATCGTGGACGCAGTGCTCGCGGATCTCAAGGAGTGGCTCCAGGACCGCAAGCAGCACCTGGACCTCTTCGACGAGACGAAGACGGCGCGTCTCGACAACCCGCTGTATACGCTCGGCGGGCTCGTCTGGCTCTCGTGGATGATCGTGATCGTCTCCGGCGTGATCTTGATGCTGTGGTACATCCCGACGACGACCGGCGCCTACCAGTCGATCATGCACATCACCTACGATATTCCCCTGGGCTGGCTCGCGCGGGGGATGCACAAGTACGGCGCGGACATGCTGATCACGTGCATCACGCTGCGGATCTACCGGATGTATTTCGCGGGCGAGTACAAGAAGCCGGGAGAGCTGTCCTGGATGATCCTCTTTGCCTCCCTGGTCCTGGGGATGATCTCCGGCATCACCGGGTACCTCCTGATCTGGAACCAGCGCGCGTTCTGGGCGGCGAAGACGGTGCTCACCGTCCCGACCTACTACGACGAGATCCCCCTGGTCAAGAACACGGGGCTCGGACACGCGATCGCCTACATCTTCCTCGGCGGGCCGGCCGTGGCGCAGGCGGCCATCACCCGGTTCTACGCCATCCACCTCGGCATCTCCGTGCTCCTCGTGATCCTGGCGGAGGTCTTCTTCTACCGGACGCGCCGGCGGCGGCTCAACCTCTCGCTGTTCACCGTCGCGCTCGTCATCGTCTTCATGACGTGGCTGAGTTTTGACCGGCTGACGGAGATGGGCCGGTGGGCGAACCCGAACCGCACGCCGCTGCCCATCCTCTCGGACTGGTACTTCCTGGCGCTCTACCAGCTCGTGAAGTACATGCCCCCGCTGTGGGCGGGGATCGCCCCGGCGCTCCTGATCGGGTACGGGATGGCCGTGCCCTTCCTCGACCGGACGAAGGAGACCCGGGCCCTCGAGCGGCCGTTCTTTTTCGTGGTCGGCCTGCTGGCGCTCGCCTACTTCATCGGCTTCACGGTCCTGATCATGCTGAACATCGCGGTGATCAGCCGCGATCCGCCGGTCATCTTCGCCGTCACGGTCGTGGTCCTCACCCTCGCGTTCATCTGGGAGATGGCCCACCGGCGGCGGAAGCGCCTCGCGGCGCAACAGGCGAAGCCGGCGCCGCCCGGACGGCCCGCCCCCGGCGCCGCGCCGGCCGGCTGATGATGCGGCGAAAAGCCCTCTTTTATCTCCTGCTCGGCCTGGCGACCGTCGGCCTGAGCCGGTTCCTGCAGGCCTGGCGGCAGTGGCGCCTCGCCCCCTCCGTCGAGGGCGGGGCCGTGGTGGCACTCATCGGATGCGCGCTGCTCGCGGTGATGCTCTGGTTGGGGTTCATCCTCTATGAAGTCGACCGCGCCACGGGACAGGTCCGCCGCCGGATCGGCCTGTACGAGTGGGTGCTGGCCCGGGGCACGGCGGGGAAGCGGTGACCGGGGTGGACAACGACCGGGCGGCGGCCTACGGGATGTGGATCGCGCTCCTTTCGCTCGTGAGCCTGGTCTGCGTGATCGGCATCGCGTGGGCCGAGCTGACCAGCCCGGGCCACCCCGGGCACCGCCTGCTGGGCGGCGGGCTCATCGGAGTGGTGCTGCTGGCCTACTCATTCATTCTGCTGTTTCTCCGCAAGGGAGGGTTCACGGGTGTATAGGCGCCTGCTCGCCTCGCTGCTCCGGTGGACGCTCCGGCTGGACGTGGGGATCAACAGGGTCTACCCCGCGGACTTCAACCCGCTCTACTACACCGGGGGCCTCTCCAACCTGTTCCTGACCATCCTCATCCTGTCGGGGCTCTTCCTCTTCTTCTACTACGTGCCGTCGTACAACGAGGCCTATACCACCGTGCAGTACATCTCGGAGCGGGTCCCCTATGGGCAGATCATCCGCGGGATCCACCGCTACTCCGCCGACGGGTTTGTGATCGTGATCCTGCTGCACTTCTTCCGCAACTGGTTCACGGAGCGGTTCCGCTTCTCCCGCGATGAGCCCTGGATCAGCGGCATGATGCTGCTGGTGTTCGCCGGCTTCATCGGCGTCACCGGATATGTGCTGGTCTGGGATCAGCGCGCCGAACTGCTGGTGGTGATGACGGGGAACGCCCTCGCCGCCGTTCCGGCGGTCGGCGGGTGGCTGCGGAACCTGCTCTTCGGCGGCCCCGGGCTGACCAACCTGCTCCTGCCGCGGATGCTGTTCCTGCACGTGGGACCGGCGGTCCTGCTCTACGTGCTGCTGTGGTGGCACTACGTGCGCCTCCGCCACCCCAAGGTCTGGCCCCCGGCGGTCTGGACCCTGTTCTCGCTCGGCGTGGTCCTGCTGCTCTCGGGGCTGATCCCCGCGGCGAGCCAGCCCCAGGCCTCGCCCACCACCCCGCCCAGGGCCCTGGCCGTCGACTGGTTGTTCCTGCTCCCATACGTGAGCCTCAAGTATCTCACCCCGCTGTGGCTGATCGTGCTCGCGACCGTGATCATCGTGTACGGCCTCTACATCCCGTATCAGCTTCCGGAGACGAGGGCCGAGATGGGCCTGCGAGAGTCGGGGATCGCCCAGGTGATCGACGCCAACTGCACCGGGTGCGAGCTGTGCTACTACGACTGCCCCTACAACGCGATCGTGATGGCGCCGAGCCCCCACCCGGGCGTGACGAAGGCGGCCCAGGCCCGCAAGCTGCTGGCCATCGTGCTGGAATCGCGCTGCGTCGAGTGCGGCATCTGCATCGGCGCGTGCCCGTTTGAGGCCCTGGAGCTGCCCCACTTCCTCGAACAGGATGTCGAGGCGAAGGTGCTGGCCGCATGCCGGAGCTAGGATCGCCCCCGGCGCCCCGGTCCCGGAGCGCGCCCGCGCCGGACGTTCTGGCCCGCGCCGCAGGCCCGGGCGCCGCCGCGCGCCGCCCCAAAATTGTCGGATTCCTCTGCGACTGGGCGGTGAGCGCGGAGGGCATCGTCCGCGAGGACGGAACGATGCGGGACCTGCCGAACGTGACGCTGATCAAGGTCCCGTGCTCGGGCTTCATCCGGCCGTCCTGGCTGGAGTTCGCCCTCAAGAACGGCGCCGACGGCACGTTCGTGTGCGGCTGCCCGCTGGGGGACTGCTTCAACCGGCTCGGCAACAACCTCATCCAGGACCGCGTCGCCCAGATGCGTCGGCGGCTGGAGCGCCAGAAGATCCAGCCCGACCGCGTCGGCACGATCTACTACGGCCTGCACGAGCAGGAGCAGTTCGTGGCGGCCGTCCGGGAGTTCAGCGACCGCGTGGCCCAACTGCCCGCGGCCCCTCCGCCGCCGGCCCGACGGCCTGGCGGCGCGAGCCCGGCGCAGAGCGCGGGGCGCCTGCCCGGCGAGGGCGCGGACGGCGCCCCGTCGGGGCCGACCCCCGCCCCGGAGGAGTCGTAAATGGCCCAGCGCGCGCCGGCAACCCCGGCGCCGGGTCCCAACCCGGCGGCCGTGCAGCTGAAGTACGTGATCTTCTGGGTCCTCTTGTTCGGCCTGCTCTTCCTCGTTTCGCTGTACGGGATCGTGGCGGAAGCCTAACGGCACCCGCTGCGGGCACGCCGCCACGATGATGGATCTTGCGCAGATCTACGCTCCCGTCCGCGAGGATCTGGCGACCCTGGAGCGCCTCTTACAAGATACGCTGTCCCAGGACGAGCCGTTCATCGGCGAACTGGTGACGCACGTCCTCAGGACCAGAGGAAAACAACTCCGGCCGGCGATGGTCTGCCTCAGCGCGCTGGCCTGCGCCGGAAACGCCGGCAGCGGCCCGTGCCTGGAGATCGCCGGCGCCACCGAGCTGATTCATCTGGCCTCCCTCATCCACGACGACGTGATCGATGCCGCCGCCGTGCGGCGCGGACAGGCCTCCGTGAACGCGGTGTGGGGAAACCAGGTGGCCGTGCTCCTGGGGGACTATCTGTTCAGCAAGGCCTTCCACATGCTGGCGCGCCTCCACGATGCCGACCTCGCCGCCGCGGTCGCCGGCGCGACCGTCAGGATGAGCCAGGCCGAGATCCAGCAGATCAAATACGGCAACACGCCCCACACCGATGAGCGGATCTACTTCGAGATCATCGCGGGGAAGACGGCGCACCTGTTCAGCGCGGCCTGCCGCTGCGGCGCGCTCACCGCCGGGCCCTCCGGGGCGCACGCGGCCGCGCTGGGGGAGTTCGGCCTGGAGTGGGGCATGGCGTTTCAGATCACCGATGATGCGCTGGATCTGGTCGGCACCGCCGAGCACGTCGGCAAGCCGATCGGCAGCGACATCCAGACGGGCAAGGTGACGCTGCCGATCATCCACGCGCTGGCGCACGCGCCGGAGGCCGACAGACGCCGGCTGGAGGAGATCCTCCGGAGCCCGAACGGCGACCGGGTCCCGCCCGAGGTGGGGGAGGTCACCGCGATCCTCGCCCGCTGCGGGGCGGTGGAGCACGCCTTCCAGGCGGCCCGGGTGCGCGCGGAGCGGGCCGCCGCGAGCCTGGCCCGGCTTCCGAGCTCGCCGGCCCGAGACAGCCTTGAGGCGCTGGTGCAGTTCGTCACGGTGCGGACCCGCTGATCGGTCTGGAACCTCTGTGTGCTGTAACTCGGTGGCGCCCCCGCGCGCTAGTGTGTATAATGGGCCCGGAGGTGCCGTATGTCCCCGAAGATGTGGGAACTCATCATTCTCCTCGCGATCGTGATCCTGCTGTTTGGCCCAAGCCGGCTGGCCGGTCTGGGCGGAGCCGTCGGCAAGGCCATGCGGGATTTCCGGGAAGCCACGAAGCCGGAGGAGCCGAAGGGCCCGGCTCCCGAAAAGGGGACGGGCGGGAAGACCTGATCTCCAGGCCGCGCCCACGGGGGGGCGGCCGCCGGGCAGGGCGGACTGGAGCGGCCGCGCCGCTCTTTTTTTGCGTGCCGCGAGCCTCGCCAACCAACGCGAACGATCGCGGTTGCCCCCTGCGGGGGCTCCAAACCGATGGAGCGATCCCAGCATATAGCGGTTGCCCCCTGCGGGGGCTCCAAACCGATGGAGCGATCCCAGCATATAGCGGTTGCCCCCTGCGGGGGCTCCAAACCGATGGAGAGATCCCAGCATGTAGTGGTTGGTGACGGCGTGACCGTGAGTGTCGAGTTCGATGGGGGGGATTCGTGGTCGCCCGACCCAGGCGGAGGCGCAACCCGTGGTGGATCCTGGCGGTGATCGTGATCGCGGGAGCGATGCTGGGGAACGTCCTCGCCGGCGCGGTGGGGCAGTTCACCTATCTGGCGTGGCTCGGCCGCTCGATCAGGGTTGGCCTGATCCCCCCGGGCATCGGCCAGGTCCAGCCGTTCGTGATCAATCTGCAGGTCCTGACCCTGACGCTCGGGCTCGCGGTTCGGTTGAACCTCGCGATCATCCTTGGTATACTTGTGGCGGCATTCGTGTTCCGGATGCTCTGACCGCGACGGTCCACACGATAGAGGGGGTGGGGACTGGCGCTCCTGGAAGGCTTGTCATCCTCGCCCCCACCAACGTACCCGGCTTGTTCTGAGGGGGGCAGCCCCGTCGCAGAGGGTACCTCAATAATGTCCTCACCCCTTGCTCCTCCGCGGGGACAACCGCCGGAGGCCGTGCGTCTTCCTCGGTCACCCCGGATGAAGGATTTGCCTGCCGAGCTGCGGCCCCGGGAACGCCTCCTCACCGAGGGGCCGGCGGCGCTCGGCGTGGCGGAACTGGTCGCGGTGCTCCTGCGGACGGGGTCCCGGCGGCGCAGCGCCCTGGAGGTTGCCACAGAGCTGCTCTGCCGGCACGGCAGCCTCGAGCGGCTCGCCGCGGCATCGCCCGCGGAATTGGGCCGGACCCCGGGGATGGGCCAGGTCAAGGCGCTCAATCTCCTGGCGGCGTTCGAACTCGGCCGGCGCCTTCGTGCTCTTCCCCCCACTGTGCGGCCCACGATCCGCGCCCCGGCCGATGTGGCCGCGCTCATCATGGGGGATCTCCGGTTCCGGGAGACCGAGCACTTCTGGGTCCTGCTGTTGAACACCAAGAATGAGGTGCTCGACCGGATCGAGGTCTCCGCGGGGGGCCTGGCCAGCTCTCCGGTGCACCCGCGGGAGGTGTTCAAGGCGGCCGTGCGGCGCGGCGCCGCCGGATTGGTCCTCGTCCACAACCACCCGTCGGGGGACCCCACCCCCAGCCGCGCGGACGTCGCGCTGACGGTCCGGCTTGGCCGCGCAGGGCGGGTATTGGGCATACCTATCATTGATCACGTCGTCATTGGGGACGGCCGGTACACCAGCCTTCGGGAGCAGGGCGTGGCCTTTGATTAGCGCGACCGCAAGGCACGCACCCGTGAGGCGCAGCTCGCGGACGCCCCTGACCGAATACGCCGGGGGCGCCGACGCGACTGGGGCCCGCGGGGAAGCAGAGAGGAGCGAGGAGGAGGCATGATATTTAATGGGATGCTGAGTCGGTTCACCCGGGACATGGGCGTGGACCTTGGAACCGCCAATACGCTGGTGTACGTGCGGCGAGAAGGGATCGTGCTGCGTGAACCTTCGGTGGTGGCCAAGCGGGTGGACGGTGGAGAGATCCTGGCCGTGGGGGACGAGGCGAAGAAGATGATCGGCCGGACCCCCGGCGATATCGTGGCCACGCGGCCCCTGCGAGACGGCGTCATCGCCGATTTCGACACCACCGCCGCGATGCTCGCCTACTTTATCCGCCACGCGCTCCACGGCCGCAGTTTCCTGCGCCCCCGGGTGATTGTGGGCATCCCCAGCGGGGTCACGGAGGTGGAGAAGCGGGCGGTCATCGACGCCACGCTCCAGGCCGGCGCCCGGGAGGCGTACCTGATCGAACAGCCGATGGCCGCGGCGATCGGCGCGGGGCTGCCCGTCTCGGATCCGGTCGGGAGCATGGTGGTCGACATCGGGGGGGGAACCACCGAGGTCGCCGTCATCGCCCTCGGCGGGATCGTGACCGCCCGGAGCCTCCGCATCGCGGGCGACGAGATGGACGAATCCATCATCCAGTACGCGCGGAAGGCGTATAATCTGCTGATCGGCGAGCGCACGTCGGAGGACATCAAGATCGCCGTCGGCTCGGCCTTCCCGCAGCGCGAAGAGCAGACGATCGAGGTGCGCGGCCGTGACTTGGTGTCGGGCCTGCCGAGAACCGTGCGGATGACCAGCACGGAGATCCGGGAAGCGATGGCCGAGCCCATCGCGGGGATCGTCGAAGCCGTGAAGATGACCCTGGAGCGGACACCCCCGGAACTCGCCGCCGATATCGTCGACCGCGGCATCGTCATGGCCGGCGGGGGATCGCTGCTTCGGGGGCTCGATCGCCTGCTCTCCGAGGAGACCGGCATGCCGGTCACGCTGACCGACGATCCCCTGAGCGCCGTTGTCCTCGGCACGGGGAAGGCGCTCGAGGAGATCGAGACCTATAAACGGTTTTCACAGGTGCTGATCACCAGCAAGAGGCTCTAGGAGCCGCCGTGCTGCTTGATGCTGTCGGCCGTCGCCGCCGGTTCGTGGTCTTTGTCGTTCTCTGCATCCTGTCCCTCGGTGTGCTGACCGATCAGGTCCGCGCCCCAGACAGGCGCCGGGCGGGATGGCTGGCGTTCGCCGTGGAGGGGGTGCTGGCGCCCTTCACCGCCGGCCTCTCCCGGATCGGCGATAAGGTCGGGGCGGCCCGGGCGATGCTGACCGAGATCGGCACCCTGCACGGAGAAAACGCCCGGCTGCGCATCGAGGTGGCGCGGCTCCGCGCGGAGAACGCGCAGCTCCAGGAGGCCTCGAAGGAAGCCCTGCGGCTTCGCAGCCTCCTGGCGTTCAAGCAGCAGCCCTACCACACCATCTCCGCGCGCGTGATCGGCCGCGATCCCAGCCACTGGTTCAGCACCGTGCTCATCGATCGGGGAGCGGCGGACGGGATTCGCCGGAACGATCCCGTCGTGACGAGCGAGGGGTTGGTGGGCCGCGTCATCGAGACCGCGGGGTCCTGGACCCGGGTGCTCCTGCTCCTGGATCCGCGCAGCGCGGCCGGCGTGCTGGTGGGGCAGTCCCGCGATGCGGGGGTCGCCGAAGGCCAGGGACAGCCCATGCTGCGGGTCAAGTATCTGTCCCGCGACTCCGACATCCGGCCGGGGGATCAGGTGGTGACCGCGGGGTTGGGCGAGATCTATCCCCGGGGGCTGCCCGTGGGCAGGGTGGTGAGCGTCTCGCGCACCGAAGCGGATCTGTTCCAGGAGGCGCTCGTCCGGCCGGACGCGGACCTCCGCCATCTCGAGGAGATGCTGATCCTCGTCTCCGCCGGGCAGGTCGCCCGATGATCCGGTACGCCGTGTACCTCCTCCTGGTGACGGCGTTGCTCGCGCTCCAGACGACCTGGCTCGCCGGCGCCGGGATCGGCGGCGCCGTGCCGGATCCCCTCGTCATCCTCATCATGATCGTGGGGCTCTTCCATGGGCCCGAAGAGGGCGCGGTGTTTGGCGCAGGCGTCGGGCTGCTCGAGGATGTCGTCACCGGCGCCCCGCTCGGCCTGGGGATGCTGGCCGATCTCTGCGTGGGATTTGCCGCCGGGCTCGGTGTGCGGATCATTTACATGGAAAATGTGTGGCTCCCTGTGCTCGGCGCGGCGGCGCTGACCGGGCTCCGGGTCATCGTGTGGGTCGGCGCCGCCCACCTCGTCGGGCTGCTGCAGCCGCCGCTGCTCGAGGTGCTGCGGGTGGTCCTCCTGGGAGCGTGCTATAATGGCCTCGTTGCGTTCCCACTGTATCACGGACTCCGCTCCCTCGACCGGGCGCTCGTCCGGTTTCGCGAGGAATCCCGCTAGGGAGCGCCCCTGAGATGGATCGAGAGCGCTTTGAACGCCGCCTGACCGTCCTCCTCGCGGTGATCGGCGGCATGCTCGCGGTGCTGGCCATCCGGCTCTGGCAGATCCAGATTGTGCAGGGGGAGTACTACCTCCGCCTCGCCGAGGAGAACCGCATCCGGGTGACGAGCATCACCGCGCCCCGCGGTCAGATTCGAGACCGGCAGGGGCGGTCGCTCACCCTCAACCGTCCGGCCTTCACGGTGTCGCTGGTGCCCACGGAGCTGCGGCACCCCGAACTGGTCATCCCCGAGGTCGCCCGCAGGCTCGGGATGAGCCCCCAGGAGGTCGCGGCCAGACTCGCCGCGATCCCGGATCGGCCCTACGAACCCGTGCGGGTGCGCCGCGACGTTCCCAAGGAAGCGATCGCCGCGCTCGAGGAGAACCGGATGGATCTCCCCGGCGTGCTGGTTCAGGTCGAGCCGGTGCGCGACTATCTTTTCGGCCCGCTCGCCGCCCACCTGCTGGGGTATCTGGGGGAGATCGGCGACCGCGAACTCCAGACGCTCCGGTCCCGCGGGTACGACGCCGGGGACCTGATCGGCAAAGACGGGATCGAGCGGATCTACGACGGTTATCTCAAGGGGCGGAACGGGCAGGTCCAGGAGGAGGTGGACGCCCAGGGCCGTCCCCTCAAGCGGCTCGCCACGGTGCCGCCGACGTCCGGCGACATCGTGGACCTGGGCATCGACCTCGACGTGCAGAAGGCCGCCGAGGAGGGCCTGGGGCCGCGCCTCGGGGCCGTGATCGCGATGGATCCGCGCGACGGGACGATCGTGGCCCTCGTGAGTCACCCGGCCTTCGATCCGAACCGGTTCGCGACGGGGATCCCCGTGAAGGAGTGGGACCGCCTGTTGCACGATCCGCAGCAGCCGCTGCTGGACCGGGCGATCCAGGGCGGCTATCCCATGGGCTCGGTGTTCAAGATCGTGACCGCGACGGCGGCCCTGGAGCTGGGGCTCGTGCAGGCGAACTCCTGGTTCAACTGCCCCGGGTACTACGCCCTGGGCAGCCGGATCTTCCACGATCACGAGGAGCACGGCGCGCTGAACTTCGTCGAGGCGATCGCGAAATCGTGCAACGTGGTCTTCTGGACCCTCGCGCGTCCCGTGGGACCCGATAACCTCGCCAAGTACGCCCGAATGTACGAGCTGGGGCAGACCACCGGGATCGATCTCCTCCAGGAGAGCGCCGGCGTCATTCCCGATCCGGACTGGAAGCAGCGCGTCTGGCAGCAGATGTGGTTTCCGGGCGACACCTTGAACACCGCGGTCGGCCAGGGCTACGTCCTCGCCACGCCCATGCAGGTCGCGCGCCTGCTGGCCGCCGTTGCCAACGGGGGCACCCTGGTGACGCCGCACCTGGTGACGCGGATCTCCTCGCCCGACGGCCGGCTCCTTCTCCGATTGGCGCCGCCTCCCTCCGGGCAGATTCACCTGAGCGCGCGGACCATGGGGGCGCTGCGCGCCGGCCTGGAGGCCGTCGTCACCCGGGGCACCGCCGCCTCGATCCAGATCCCGGGGCTGACGGTCGCCGGCAAGACCGGGACCGCGGAAAATCCCCACGGCATCCCGCACGCCTGGTTTGCCGGATACGCGCCCATCGATCATCCCACGCTCGTGGTGGTGGCCCTGGTCGAAAACGTGGGGTACGGCGCGGAGTTCGCCGTGCCGATCGTGCAGCGCGTGCTGCAGGCCGCGTTCGGGACCGGCCAGCCCGGCGCGCCGCACCCGGGCCCCGCGCCGGCGGGCGGGACGCGCCCGGACGACACGCACCCGTGAGCGCGGCGCTGACCGGCCCGCCGCTCCCCATCCCCACGGGGCCGGGCCGGTTTCTGCGGCAGGTGGACCTTCCCCTGCTCGGGACGACGCTGGCGCTCGCGGCGTTCGGTCTCATCATGGTCTACAGCAGCACCCACGTGTCGGCCCACCCGTTCCTGTATGTCCGCAGCCAGGCGCTGCACCTCGCCGTGGGCATGGTCGTCGGAGGCCTGCTGCTCGCGGTCGACTACCGCACCTTCGCGTCGGGCGCCCGCGTGCTGTACGTCGCCAACCTCCTCCTGCTCGCCGCGGTCCTCGTCGTCGGCCGGACGAGCCTGGGCGCTCAACGGTGGATCGCCCTCGGACCGCTCGGGCAGTTCCAGCCGTCCGAGCTGGCCAAGATCGTCATCGTGATCACGCTGGCCAAGCACCTCACCGACCGCCCGGGTCCCTACCGGTCCGTGTGGGAGCTCATGCCGTTTCTCGGGCACATCGCGCTGCCGATCCTGCTGATCTTCAGGCAGCCCGATCTCGGGACGGCGCTGGTGTACGGCGCCATCTTCGCCGGGATGCTCTACGCGGGCGGCGCGCGCCGGCGCGACCTCGCCGTCATCGGCGCGGGGGGCCTGCTGCTGGTCCCGGCCCTCTGGCATGTGCTCAAGGACTACCAGCGCCGGCGCCTCCTGGCGTTCCTCCATCCGACCCTGGACCCCCTCGGCGCCGGGTACGGGATCATTCAGTCCAAGATCGCCGTGGGCAGCGGCCTCTTGTGGGGGAAAGGGCTGTTTGCCGGCACGCAGGGTGTCCTGCGCTTCGTCCCCGAACATCACACCGACTTCATCTTTTCGGTCGTCGGCGAAGAGCTGGGGTTCGTGGGGTCGGTGGCGCTGCTGGGCCTGTTCCTGCTGTGGCTGGCCCGGGGCGTGCGCGTCGCCACGGTCGCGCGCGACCGGTTCGGCGCGCTGGCGGCGGTGGGCATCGTCTCCATGGTCGCCTTTCACGTCTTCGTGAACGTCGGCATGACCGTGGGGATGATGCCGATCACGGGGATCCCTCTGCCGTTCATCAGCTACGGGGGGAGCGCCCTCATGACGATGATCTGGGCCACGGCCCTGCTGCTGAATATCGGGATGCGGTATCAAAAGGCGGGGATCGAGTTTGACGCGTCGCCGGCCGTCCCTGTGCGGGTGATTCGCATGAGGGGGAGGTCGGAGCGTCTGGAGGAGTGACCTGAGGATGGGCAGGGAGATTCTCGCAAGCGTTGATCCGTTCGAGGTCCGCGTGGCGATCCTGGAAGACGGTGTGCTCACCGGATATCTCGTCGAGCGCGGCGAGCCGCTTGCCGGCAACGTCTACAAGGGCCGCGTCGCGAGCGTGCTGCCGGGGATGGAGGCGGCGTTCATCGACATCGGGCTGGACCGCAACGCGTTCCTCCCGCTCGCCGACATCCGCCAAAAGCGCATCGTCCCGATGCCGGGGCAGGAGGGAGAGGATCTCGAGGACCAGATCGGCCGGGGGTCGATCACCGAGCGCCTCCGGGTCGGCCAGGAGATCCTCCTCCAGGTCACCAAGGAGCCCCGCGGCAGCAAGGGGGCCCGCGCCACGACCTACGTCGCGCTTCCCGGGCACTACGTCGTGCTCATGCCCACCGTGACCGGGGTGGGGGTGAGCCGGCGCATCGAGAACGAGCAGGAGCGCAAACGTCTGCGCGGGCTCGCGCAGCGATTGAGCCCCCCACGCGCCGGCGTGCGCGACCGGATGGGCCTCATCGTGCGGACCGCGGCCGACGGCATGGCGGAGCGGGATCTGGCCGACGATGTCCGGTTTCTCCTCCAGCTCTGGCAGGGCGTCACGGAGCGCGCGCGGACCTCGCGGGCGCCGGCCCTCCTCTACCAGGACCTCGGCCTGATCGGCCGGGTCGTTCGGGATCTGTTCACCGGCGAGGTGGACCGGTTCGTGGTCGACTCGCCCGCCGAGTTCGAGCGGATCCGGGACCTGCTGACGTCGTTTCCGCCGCGGCTCCTGGAGCGGGTCCACCTCCACCGGGACCCCCGGCCGCTGTTCGAGGCCGCCGGGGTGGAGCGGGAGATCGAGCGGGCGCTGCACCGCAAGGTCTGGCTGCCCAGCGGCGGCTACCTGGTGTTCGATCGGACCGAGGCCGCGACGGTCATCGACGTCAACACCGGGAAATATGTCGGGAAGACGGACCAGCCGAGCACGATCCTCAAGACGAACGTCGAGGCGGCCCGGGAGGGGGCCCGGCAGATCCGGCTTCGCGACATCGGCGGCATCATCTTGATCGACTTCATCGACATGGAGTCCGAGAAGCACCGCCGCCAGGTCTTGGCGGCCCTGCAGGAAGCCGTGCGCCGGGACCGGACGAAGATCCACATCATCGACCTGACCGGACTGGGGCTGGTCGAGCTCACCCGCAAGCGGGTGCATCAGAACCTCGAGGAGATCATGCGGATCGCCTGCCCGTACTGCGAGGGCCGCGGCCGGGTGCTGTCGGCCGAGAGCGTGGCCGTGCGCGTGCGCCGGGAGCTGACCCGGCTCGCGCTCACATCCCGCGGCCGCTACGTGTTCGCCCAGGCGCATCCCGACGTGGCGGCGGAGCTCACCAGGGACGAACGCTGGAAGGACGCGCTGGAACGCGAGTCGCGGAAGACCATCGTCATCCGCGCCCAGGCCGGCATCCACATTGAGCGGGCCAATCTCTCCACCGCCGCCTCCGCCGAGGCTGCGGAGCAGGAAGCCCAGGCCGCACACAACGGAGGAGACGGCACACACCTCTGGTTGGAGCCCATGCGGGGGGAGGTGCTCGATCTGCCCGAGGAGGACGGAGCCGATCCCCCGGTCCGTTCCCAGCCGCGCGGCATCCTCGACCGGCTGCGATCCTGGGTGGGAGGCGTGCTCGGTCCCGGGTGGGCCGCCGGGCGGCCGCCCGGCGAACCCGGCATGCCGCCGACCGGCGCGGCCGGCGGATGGCAGCGTGACAAAGCCGATCGAAAGGCCGATCGAAAGGCCGATCGAAGGCCGATCGAAGCGAGGAGTAGTGCGGAGGTAAGCGAGGAGTGGAGCCAAGGTCAGGCCGATGCGCGGCGGCCGCGCAGGGCGCGCGTGTGGCGTCATCGCCGGGGGAGGCGGCCCCCTGCGGGGGCTCCAAACCAGAGTGGGGCCGACAGCACGCAGAGGTTGCGAGAGCCTTCCGAGACGGACGACCGGTCGCCGCGCGAATCGGGCGGCCGGCAGGATCCCGGCCGGCAGGAGGGCGGGATGGACGCGCGCGGGGCCGCGGAGGATCGTTGACACTCCTGGGGGCCCATGCTACGATTTCGTGGACTTCCAAGGGGTGAGATGCGGTGTACGCGGTGATTGAGACCGGCGGCAAGCAGGTCCGGGTGGAGGCGGGGCAGGTGCTCGAGGTCAGCCGCCTCAAGCACGAACGTGGAGCAGAAGTGACCCTCGGGCGCGTGCTGATGCTGGTGGACGGCGAGCGCGTTACCGCCGGGACGCCCACGGTCCCCGGGGCCCGCGTTGCCGCGACCGTGCTCGGCCACGGGCGGCGCCGCAAGATCATCGTCGGGAAGTTCCGTTCGAAGAAGCGCTACCGCAGGCGGGTAGGACACCGCCAGCCGCTCAGCCGGGTGCGCGTCGACCGGATCGACGTGGAGGGAGCAGCGCATGGCGCATAAGAAAGGCGGGAGCAGCTCACGGAACGGACGGGACAGCAACTCGCAGCGGCTGGGCGTGAAGCGGTTCGCCGGACAGACGGTGACCGCGGGCAGCGTCCTGGTGCGGCAGCGAGGGACGCGGTACCACCCCGGCCTGAACGTCGGCCTGGGCAGGGACGATACGCTCTTCGCCCTCGTCCCCGGCGTCGTCCGGTTCGAGCGGCGCGGCCGGGACGGGCGGCAGGTCTCGGTGTTGCCGGCGCTCCCCGCGGGGTCGTAGGCCTCACGGGCACCGTCCCACCCCAAGAATTCGCGGCGCCGTCGCGGATTCTTGAGGGCCTCGGGAACACCCTGGGCTCGGCGGGCCCGGGGTTTTTTGATTCCGTCACGCGGCGTACGATGTTTATCGATCTGGCGCGCATTCACGTCAAGGCGGGGGACGGCGGGAACGGCTGTGTCGCGTTCCGCCGGGAAAAGTTCGTTCCCAAAGGCGGCCCGTCCGGGGGGGACGGCGGCCGGGGCGGCGACGTGCTCCTCGTGGCCGATCCCAACCTCAACACGCTGCTGCCATTCCGCTACCGACGCCGGTTCATCGCGGCCCGCGGCGGGCACGGAGAGGGCAGCCGGCGCGCCGGGCGCTCGGGCGAGGACCGGCTCATCGCGGTCCCCGTGGGCACCACGGTGCTCGATGACCCGACGGGGACCCGGCTGGCCGATCTCACCGCCGCCGGCCAGCGGTTCGTCCTGGCCCGCGGGGGGCGGGGAGGGCGGGGGAACGCCCACTTCGCCACGCCCACGCACCGGGCCCCGCGCGAGGCGGAGCCGGGCGAGACCGGCGAAGAGCGCTGGGTGCGTCTGGAGCTGCGCCTCCTCGCCGATGTCGGCCTGGTCGGCCTGCCGAACGCGGGCAAGTCCTCGCTGCTGGCGCGGATCTCGGCGGCCCGGCCGAAGGTGGCGGCCTATCCGTTTACGACGACCGAACCCGGGCTCGGCGTGGTGCCCCTCCCGGACGCGCCGGGGATCGTGGTGGCTGATATCCCGGGGCTGATCGAAGGCGCGCACCGCGGCGCCGGGCTCGGGCACCAGTTTCTCCGGCACATCGAGCGCACCCGCCTGCTCGTGCACGTCGTCGATCTCTCCGTCGACGATCCGTTGGGGCAGCTGGACACGGTCGAGCGCGAGCTGGCCATGCGCACGCCCTCCCTGACCGATCGCCCCACCGTCGTCGCCGCGAACAAGCTGGATCTGCCGGAGGCCAGGGCTCGGTGGCGCGCGTTCGCCGCGTCGCTCGCGGATCGCGGGCAGGCCGTGGTGCCGATTTCCGCGGCGACGGGGGAGGGGATCCCGGCGCTCCTCCAGGTGATCCGCGCCCTCCTCGAGGCCCACCCGCGGCCGGTCCCGGAGGAGGTCCCGTCCGGGGAAGAGAACACGGGCGGTGGGCTGCTGCCCGAGACACCGGAGGCCGGAGGCGGGCGTGAGTAAGATCGGCATTATGGGCGGAACGTTCGATCCCATTCACTACGGCCACCTCGTCACCGCCGGAGAAGCGCGGTGGCAGTTTGAGCTCTCGCAGGTGGTGTTCGTGCCCAACCGCCATCCGCCGCACAAGGAACCCCGCGAGGTGTCCGACCCCGAGCACCGGTACCTGATGACGTTCCTGGCCACCGTCACCAACGCGCACTTCACGGTTTCCCGGATCGAGATCGACCGGCCCGGCCCGTCGTATGCGATCGACACGATCCGGGAGCTGCGCCGGACCCGGGACGGCGACGACCTCTACTACATCACCGGAGCGGACGCGCTCCAGCAGATCTTGCACGGCGAATGGCGCGAGACCGAGCAGCTGCTCGGACTGTGCCGGTTCATTGCCGCGAGCCGGCCCGGCTATCCCGTCGATTCCTCGGTCTGGTCGTCTGCCAACCACCGGCTGGGCGAGCGGCTCCGGAACGTCCAGACGATGGAGATTCCCGCGATGGCCATCAGCAGCACGGACATTCGCGCCCGCGTCCGCGATGGGCGGCCGGTCAAGTACCTGCTGCCCGAAGCGGTCGAAGAATACATCGCGAAGCACCGCCTCTACTCGGGGATGCCCGCCGAAACTCACCCGCGAGGCGCGTAGTGGAGGGACGGCGCAAGGCGCTCCTGGCGGCGACCGCCGCCGAGGCCAAGTTTGCGGAGCGCGTCGTCGTGCTGGACGTCCAGGAGCATACCCCGGTCACGGACTTCTTCGTCATCGCCAGCGGCACCAATCGGATCCAGGTCAAGGCGATCACCGAGGCGGTGGAGGAGACCCTGCGGGCCGCCGGCGAGCGGCCGGGGCGCTCGGAGGGCCGCGAGGAGGGGCGGTGGGTCCTGCTGGACTTCGGCGATGTCGTCGTCCACGTCTTCGCGCCGCCGGAGCGGCAGTACTACAACCTCGAGCGGTTGTGGGGCGACGCCCCCGTCGTTGAACTGTCGAGCGATACAGGCACGTGACCCCGGCCGCGGGAGCCGGCCGTTGTTCCGCTCTCTACGATCCGGTATAATCTGGGCGTCGCATCGCAGTGCCGTGGGGCTGTAGCTCAGCGGGAGAGCGCCTCTTTGGCGTAGAGGAGGCCGTGGGTTCAATTCCCACCAGCTCCACCAACTCCAGCCATGGACGCAACAGGCCTGTCAAACGCGGATGATGCGCACCCGGGGAATCATAAGAAAGTCGTCGTCCTGCGTGTACACTGGGAGGTCATGCACCACCGCGGTCGCGGCGATCCACGTATCCATGATCTTGGGGCGTTTACCTTGGCGGCGCGCCTCGGAAACAATCTCAGCGAAGGCTCTGGCGACTGCGGCATCGATCGGCAACGGTTCCAGGAGCGCGTCAACCGACGAGAGCGTCCGTAAGCGTTGAGCCCTGACGGTCGGATCGTCCGCCATCAGCACGCCCAGATGAAGCTCGGCCAAAGTGACAACCGAGATCGCGGCCGTGAGGGGCAGCGGTCCAAGCGGCCGCGCCCTCTCGCTGGCGATGAAGACCGAGGTATCGAGCAAGCCTCGATCGCTCGCCGGCGGTTGCGGTGCCGTCACAGGTCGTCGATGGTGGCGCCGGCGGCCGCGTTGATGTCCCGGCGGAAGGTTGGATCGAGCGGGGCGCGCGCGAGGAGTTGGGAGATTTCCTCCCGAGGGACGAACGTCCGGTGCGCGCCGCCTATTGGTACGAGGTCGGCTACTGGGCGTCCATTCACAGTGATCCGTACGATCTCGCCGGACTCCACCCGTCTAAGGACAGCGCTTATCCGGTTCCGCAATTCGCGTTGTGGGATCGTCTTCATGACTCTCACTGTAGCACAATTGCTACACGACCACCAGTGCCCGCGTCGTGCAATTTGACCGCAGGATGCCGTGGGGCCGATCCTTCCAGGGATATGCGACCCGGGGATCAGCCCTTGTGGCGGCCGAAGACGCGATCCATCACGCGAAGGGCCGCGGCGATCTCGTGCTCGCTGATCACGAGCGGCGGGGAGAATCGCAGTGTGGCGTTCCCGGCCCCAATGGCGAGGAGACCGGCGTGAAAGAAAGCCTGCACCAGCGCGCCCCGCCTGGTCGGGGAGGGGCGGCCCTCAGCATCGACCACATCCACCCCGACCATGAGCCCCAACCCCCGCGGGTTTCGGAGCATCGGGTACCTCGCCGCGAGGTCCCGGACGCCATCGAGCAGGGTCTGTCCCGCGCGGGCCGCATGGTCCATGAGCCCGCCTTCGACCAGCTCGAGAATGGCCAGCGCCGCCGCGCACGCGACGGGGTTCCCCGCCGACGTGCTCCCGTGCGACCCGGGTGGCCACGTCATGATCTCTTCCCGCGCGATCACGGCCCCAAGCGGGATGCCGGCCGCGAGGCCCTTGGACGTCACCAGGATGTCCGGGGTGACCCCCCAGTGCTCGACCGCCCACATCCGTCCCGTGCGGCCGAGTCCGGACTGTACCTCATCGGCGATCAGCAGGATCCCGTGGTGATCGGCGATGCTCCGCAGGCCCGGCAGGAATCCATCGGGCGAGAACCGGTATCCGCCCTCCCCCTGGATCGGCTCCACGATGATCGCCGCGACATCGTCCGGATGGACCACGTGGTCGAGCAGCTGCTGCACTCCGTCCAGATCGCCGAAGGGTGCGTGGTAGACGTCCGCCATGAGCGGCCCCATGTGGCGTCGATACCGGCTCCGGCTGGCCGTGAGCGACAGCGATCCCATGGTGCGTCCGTGGAATGCCCCATAGAACGCGATGACGGCGGGCCGGGCCGTGTGGTAGCGGGCCAGCTTGACGGCGGCCTCGATCGACTCGGTGCCCGAGTTCGTGAACAGGACCCGGTTCGGGCCCTTCCCCGGCCCGAGCCGCGCGAGGGCCTCCGCCAGATCGGCCAGCACCGGGTAGTAGACGTCGGCGCCGCCCGCGTGCAGGAATTTCTCCACCTGTGCCTGCACGGCCGCCACCACGGCGGGATGGTTGTGTCCGGCCGCCGAGACCGCGATGCCGGCGAACACGTCCAGGAACCGGTTCCCGTCGACGTCCCAGACCCAGACGCCCTCCCCCCGGTCCATCACCAGGGGAAACTCCCGGTGGCATGACGGGGACATCACCGCGGCGTCCTTGGCGATCACCGCCCGGGCCAGCGGCCCCGGAGGGGCGACGCGGATCTCGGGTTCATCGAAGCGGACATCAACGGCTGCCATCGCCTCAGCCTCCTCGCGGCTGCCGGCGCAGAGTCCGCGCCTTCCGGGTCGGTGCGCCGCCGCGCTTGAAACATGCCCCGTTTGCGGCCGGGGGAGGACAACCGGAATCCGCATCGTATGGCTGTGGCGTGACGGTCTTTGCGCGCGTGTATGCCCTTGTCCGCCAGATTCCGCGCGGCCGCGTCGCCAGTTACGGCGCGATCGCCCGCGCCATCGGGATCCCCCGCGGCGCGCGCACGGTCGGATGGGCGTTGCGGGCGTGCGGGGACGATGTACCCTGGCACCGGGTGGTGAACGCGCAGGGCAACATCAGCTGGCGCCCGACCGGAGGGTATCATCTGCAGCGCGCCCTCCTCCGGCGTGAAGGCGTGCGGTTCGCCCGCGGGCGGATCGACCTGCAGAAGTTTGGCTGGAAGAAACTTTGAGCCGAGAGGAGGAACAGCGTGAAAGCGATCCGCGTGCATGCAACCGGCGGCCCTGAAGTCCTGCGCGTCGAGGAGGTTCCCGCGCCGACGCCGGCGCGGGGGGAAGCGCTCGTGAAGATCGAAGCGGCCGGGGTGAATTTCACCGACATCTACTATCGTTTGGGCTGGACCAAGGCGGCGCTGCCGTTCACCGTCGGCGTCGAGGCCGCCGGCACGGTGGCGGCGGTTGGACCGGAGGTGACCGGGTTCGAACCGGGCGAACGCGTCGTCTACACGGGACCGCTGGGGGCCTACGCCGAGCAGGCGGCGGTCCCGGCGTGGCGGCTCGTGCGGGTGCCGCGGGGGATCGACGCCCGCACCGCCGCGGCGGCCATGCTGCAGGGCATGACCGCGCACTACCTGTCTCACAGCACCTACCCGCTCAAGGCGGGGGACACGGCGCTGGTGCACGCCGCGGCCGGAGGGGTGGGACTGCTCCTGGTGCAGATGGCGAAGATGCGGGGCGCCCGCGTGATCGGCACCGTCTCCACCGAGGCGAAGGCGCGGCTGGCCAGGGACGCGGGCGCGGACGAGGTCATCGACTACACGCAGGCGGACTTCGAGGCGGAGGTCAGGCGGCTGACGGGAGGGCGGGGGGTCCAGGTGGTCTACGATTCCGTCGGCAAGACGACCTTCGACAAGAGCCTGAACTGTCTCGCCCCCCGGGGCTATCTGGTGCTCTTCGGGCAGGCGAGCGGCCCGGTGCCGCCCGTCGATCCCCAGGTGCTGAACCAGAAGGGCTCGCTCTTCCTCACCCGCCCCACGCTCGGCAACTACACCGCGACGCCCGACGAGCTCAACGCGCGCGCCGGCGACGTCCTGGGATGGGTCGCCGCCGGACGGCTCCGGCTCCGCATCGAGCGGACCTTCCGTCTCGCGGAAGCGGCGGAGGCGCAGCGGCTCCTCGCCAGCCGGGGCACGACGGGGAAACTCTTGCTCGTGCCCTCCTGACGCGGTACAGTAGAGGATAATCTTCTGCGCCCGGGCGCCCGCGAGGCTCCACGCCCCGCGGGCGGTCGTGCGCGACTGCGGAGCTGTATGGGCGAGGCGTACGACCCCAAGCAGATCGAGCCGAAGTGGCAGGCCCGGTGGGAGGCCGACGGGCTGTATCGGACCCGGGAGCGGTCCGACCGGCCCAAGTTCTATTTCCTGACGATGTACCCGTATCCCAGCGGGGATCTGCACATCGGACACTGGTTCACGATGACGGCGTCGGACGCCAGGGCCCGGTTCCTCAAGATGCGGGGACTCAACGTGTTCTTCCCCATCGGCTTCGACGCCTTCGGGCTGCCGGCCGAGAACGCCGCGATCCAGCACGGCATCCACCCATATCAGTGGACGATGGCCAACATCGAGCGGATGCGGGGGCAGCTGCGCTCGATGGGGGCGATGTTCGACTGGTCGCGGGAGGTCGTCACCTGCCTCCCCGAGTACTACACGTGGAACCAGTGGTTCTTCCTAAAGTTCCACGAAGCCGGCCTGGCCTACCGGGCGATGGCCGCCGTGGACTGGTGCCCCCACGACAACACGACCCTGGCGCGGGAGCAGGTCATCGGGCCCGACCGGGTGTGCGAGCGGTGCGGCACGCCGGTGATCAAGAAGGACCTGGAGCAGTGGTTCTTCCGCATCACGCGATACACGGAGGAACTGCTGGACTTCAGCAAGATGGAGTGGCCGGAACGCGTGCAGACGCTCCAGCGCAACTGGATCGGCCGCAGCGAGGGCGCGGAGGTCGTCTACACCAGCGAGCAGGGCGACCCGATCACCGTCTTCACCACGCGGCCGGACACGCTCTTCGGCGCGACGTTTCTCGTCCTGGCCCCGGAGCACCCGCTGGTGGACAGGCTCACGACCCCGGACCGCCGCGTCGAGGTGGCGGCCTACGTCCATGGGGCGCGCCGGCAGTCGGAGATCGAACGGCTGGCCGAGGACCGGGAGAAGACGGGCGTCTTCATCGGCGCCTACGCCCGCCATCCGCTGACGAACGCCCGGATTCCCATCTACATCGGGGACTATGTCCTCCTGACCTACGGCACCGGCGCGATCCACGCCGTGCCGGCGCACGACGCCCGGGACTTCGTGTTCGCCCGCGCCTACGGCCTGCCCATCCCCGTGGTGATCGCCCCTCCCGACTGGGACGGCAAGCCCCTCCGCGAGGCGTATGCCGGGGAAGGCCCGATGGTCAACTCGGGGCCCTTCGACGGGACGCCGAGCCAGGCGGGGCGGAAGCGCGTCACCGAGGCGCTCGAGCGCGCCGGTCGGGGCCGGGCGGCGGTGATCTACCGCCTGCGGGATTGGTTGATCAGCCGCCAGCGGTACTGGGGGACGCCGATCCCGATCATCTACTGCCCGCAGTGCGGAACCGTCCCCGTGCCGTATGCGGACCTGCCGGTGGTGCTGCCGGAGGACGCCGAGTTCGCCCCCACCGGGGAATCGCCGCTCAAGCGGGACGAGCGCTTCCGGCGCACCCGCTGCCCGCGCTGCGGCGGGGCCGCGGAGCGCGAGACGGACACGATGGACACCTTCGTCGATTCATCGTGGTACCAGTACCGCTATCTGAGCCCGCACGACCGGGAGCGGCCGTTCGATCCGGAGGAAGGACGGACATGGCTTCCGGTGGATCAGTACACCGGCGGCATCGAGCACGCGGTGCTGCACCTGCTGTACACGCGGTTCTTCACCAAAGCGATGCGCGACCTCGGGTTGGTCGCCTTCGATGAGCCGATGCTCCGTCTCTTCAACCAGGGGATCATTCTGGGCCCCGACGGCCACCGGATGAGCAAGTCGCGGGGCAACGTGGTCAACCCCGACGACTATGTGGGGGGGATGGGCGTCGACACCGTCCGGGCCTACCTGATGTTCATCGGCCCCTGGGATGCCGGCGGTCCCTGGAATCCGCAGGGGATCGAGGGCGTCCAGCGGTTCCTGCAGCGCGTCTGGCACCTCATCGTCGACCGGCCGCCCGAAGCGCCGGGAGCGCAGCGCGCTTCCCCGGCAGGGGCTCCCCCCTCCGGGGGCTCCACACCAGCGTCGAGCCGGCGGCAAACAGAGGTTGCAGCGGGATCGCCGGGTACCGTGGGGAGCGAGGCCGCGGTGCGCCGGACGGTTCACCAGACCCTCAGGCGGGTGACCGAGGATCTCGAGGGGTTCCGGTTCAACACCGCGCTCGCGGCGCTGATGGAGTGCACGAACGCGTTCTACCGGGCGCGCGAGGCCGGCGCGGCGGGGACGGCCGAATGGGCCGCGGCGCTGCGCACCCTCGTGCTGATGCTGGCGCCGTTCGCGCCGCACCAGGCCGAGGAGCTGTGGTCCAGGCTCGGCGGCCCCTACAGCGTGCACCAGCAGGCCTGGCCCGCGTGGGATCCCGGCGCGGTCCGCGAAGAGACGATCACCCTCGTGCTGCAGGTCAATGGACGCGTGCGCGACCGCGTCCAGGTCCCGGCGGGGCTCGACGAGGCGCGCCTCCGGGAAACGGCGCTGGCCAGCGAGAAGGTGCGGAAGTTCATCGACGGCATGCAGGTCCAGGACGTGATCGTCGTCCGGGGGAAACTCGTCAACGTCGTCGTGCGGTAGCGGACACCCAAGGAACTTTTCACCTGCCCGCTGCGTCTGGACAGAGAATGGACAGGCCGGCCGTGATGGCCCCCATGGCGCGATCTAGCGCGGTCCGCGCGGATCACTATACCAGGGAAGAGCTCGCGCACTACGAGGCGATCGTCCAGCGGTATGCCCGCCATGTCTATAATATCGCCTACCGGATGGCGGGCAACGAAGCGGACGCGCGCGACCTCGTCCAGGAGGCGTTTCTCCGCGTCTATCGGGCGCTCCGGCGCGTCGAGCCCGACGCCCCGCTGGAGCGGTGGCTGTACCGCATCGTCAGCAACCTCCATATCGACCTGCTGCGGAAGCGGCCCCGAACGCGGGTCGAGTCGCTCGACGCTCCGGTGGAGACCGCGCGGGGGGAAGTGTCGAGAGAGATCGCCGATCTCGAGTCGAGCCCCGAGGCCATCCTGGACCGGGAGCAACTCGACGCCGCGATCCAGCGCGCCTTGGGGACGCTCCCACAGGAGCTCCGGCTCGTGGTGGTGCTCAGCGACATCGAAGGGTTGGCCTATGAGGAGATCGCGACGATGCTGCGCATCCCCCTGGGCACCGTGAAGTCCCGGCTGCACCGCGCGCGGCAGGCGCTCCAGCAGCGGCTGCGGCCCTACGTGGAGGCCCGCCGGCGGGGGTGGGAGGGATGACCATCAACCATCACCGCGCGGGACAGCTGCTGTCGGCGTATCTGGACGGCGAGCTCCTTCCCCGGGAGGGGGCGGCGGTTCAGGAGCACCTGATGGAGTGCTCCTCCTGCCGCGAAGAGTACGAACGCCTCCGCATCACCAAGGGGCTGCTGGGCGCGCTCCCGGTGGCCGACCCCCCGGCGGAGTTCTGGACGGCGGTCCGCGCGCCGCGGTCCGAGGGCGCCGGCCCCCGCTTCTCCCGGTGGCCGTCCGTCCTCCTGCGCCGGCCCGTGTGGGCCGCGGCGGCCGCGCTGGTGATCCTGCTGCTCGCCCTGATCCCCTTCGTCAAGGGGACGGTGGACAGGCTCCACGCCGCGGAGATCGGCGTGGATCTCTACGTGCGGGAACATGCGCTCGAGATGAGCACCGAGCCGCTCACCGACCGGGCCTACCTCGGCGTGGTCGCGGGGGACGCGGACCTGGTGCTGGCCGGCGAACAGGCGCGGCGGGGAGGAGCGGAGAAGTGACCGGACGCGTCCTCGTCCGCGGCGCCGGGGCGGTGCTCTTCGTCCTCGCGGCCGGCGCCCTCAACGCCGGGGCCCAGCTCCTTCCCGTGCCGCCCTCGCGCATCCTCCAGATGGCGCTCGAGGCCCCGCGCCTCGTGGACTATGAGGGCACCAAAGTCATCACCGTCCTGCGCGGGGACCGCACGGAGACGATCACGGTCGCCGAGGCGCACAAGCGCCCGGAGCGGATGCGGCTGGAGTACGTCTCGCCGGAGGACCTGGCGGGCCGCCTCATCGTCGATGACGGCGCCACCGCGTGGCACTACGAGCCGCGCCTCAACATGGCGTTCGAGGGTCCCACGCTGGGGGGACAGCTCCTCAGCCGGGACCGCACCCTCCTCTTGCGGAACTACGGCGTCACGGACCTCGGCGTCGAGGACGTCATCGGCCGGCAGGCGTACGTCATCGCCCTGGTCCCCCACCACCCGGGCGTGCAGCGCCGGTTGTGGGTGGACCGGGCCACCGGCACCATCCTGCGCAGCGAGGAGCTCGATCCGTCCCGCGGCGTCATCCTCAGCGCCTACTTCTCGCGCGTCAGCTTCAGCCTGAATCTGCCGGAGGCGTACTTCGAGTTCCGGATGCCCGCGGGCGCCCGCGCGTTCAGGATGTTCACCACCGAGGCCGGGACAATGAGTCCGGCGGCCCTCCAGCGCCGGGTTGGGTTCCCGGTGTTGATCCCGCCGGTGTTGCCCGAAGGCTATACGTTCCGCGGCGGGGCGGTGAGCCGGTTCGGGAGTTTGACCTCCGTGTATCTGCGCTACAGCAACGGGGGAAACCTCATCTCGTTCTTCGAGGCGCCGGCGGGGTCGATCGGCTGGCCGTCGGCCGGCCGGGCCATCGCCGTCGGCGGGCGGCCCGCCCGGTTCGTGGATCTCGGGTACTTCCGGGTCCTCATCTGGGAACAAGGGCGCCTCAGGGTCACCGCGGTGGGGACGGTCCCGACGGAGACCATGGTGACCGCGGCCGGTCAGATCGCGGCCGGGAGGGAGCAGGCGCTGGTCCAGGATGTCTCCCGGCAGATCGAGAGCGATCCGGCGACGGTGCAGAGGCTCAGAGGCGAGGGGCTGACGTTCCCGGAAGTCGCCCGCACCGTCACCCTGGCACACCGTCTCGGCACCGATCTTGGAACCACGATCCGGTTCGTCCGGGGGAGCCTCAGCGCTTCCGACCTGGCCGGGCGGCTGGGGATGCCGCAGGAGATGCTTCAGCAGACGGTCCAGCAGACGGCGCGGGAGACCTCGACCTCGAGTAGCCCGTTCCTGTCGAGCCCCCGCTGACGACCCGTCGGGCACGCGCCGGACCCGGAGTCTCCGCCGGCCGGAACCTTTCTCCCCGCCTGTCACGTTACGGGTAACCAGATGAAGGAGCGTTCGTGGACCCGGCTCTCGGCGGTGGCATTCCTGGCCGCGGTGGTGCTGCGGGCGTCCGCCGGCGCCGCCGGGGGGCAGTCCGCGCCCGCGCCGCTCGCCAGGGGGTGGGGATGGCTCCTCGCGTCGGGAATCGCCTCGGGGGTGGATCTCGGGGCTCGGACCGTGACCGTCGCCGTCACGGGCGAGGGGCAGGCCGCCGTCTTCGATGGCGGGGCGAACTGGCGGCAGAGGCCGGTGTCGGGGACGGAGGTGGTCCGGCTCCTTCCCGCCGCGGTCATCGCGGACGCCGACCGGGAGCCGGTCGCCCTTGCCGCGCTCCGGACCGGGACTCCGGTCGTCGTCTGGGGCGCGGTTCGTCCTGACGCCTCGGTCCTCGGGCTTACGTTGATGATGCCGCAGTTCCGCGCCCGGCCGGCCGCGGCCCTCGCGATCGCTCCGCCGCCCGGGATCTCGGGCGTGGTGATTCGCAGTCTGGGAGATGTGCTGGAGCTGCTCACCCCGCGGGGCGCCCGGCGGAGCGTGATCGTCACCGGCGCGACCGCCGTCCGTTCGAGCGGCGGGGAGTATCAGTCCGCGGGGACGGGGGGCGGCCCGCCGGTGATCGCGCCTTTCGATCTGATCAAGGTGGAGGGTACCGTCAACTCGGACGGGAGCATCGCCTCAACGCACATCGCGATCGAACTGGCGGCCGCCGACGCCGCGCATGTCTCCGGCGCGGTCTCGAGGAGCTTCGGTGATGTCGAAGGTCTCGTCGTCGGCGGCGTGCTGGTCGCCGCCTCGCGCGAGACCTACGTCATCCGCGGAATCGATCCCGCCGCGTTCGGCGGGCTCGCCCCGGGGCAGCCGGTGACCATCTACGGCACCCCGATCTCGATGGGGAGCGTGCCCATCGGCCTGCGCGCCCGGCTCATCGTGGAGCATTAGGGGTAGGGCCGAAGGCAGCCACCCGTAGCGGGTTCTGAGGCGAGGACCGAAGGTAACCACCTGTCGCCGGCGCTTCCCGCCCGGCCGTTAGTGGAGGCGGCGCCGCAGCGAGTTCAGGCGTACCCTGGATTGCGGCGGTCTGGACTCCATCCTACCCTCAAATTGCAAAATACTTCTAAGATAGTTCCACGTGGTGGTGGAGTGAATCCGCTTCTCGTAGGGGGAAGAACGATGAATTCCGCGAAGCGCGACAAGAATGGAAGGTACGCGATCCGCCCATGGTCCCGCCGCAGGCTCCTGGGGGCCGCGGCCGGCCTGGCCGCCGCGGTGTTGGGCTTGCTGTCGCCATTGCCGCGCCCGGCCGGAGCGGCTCAACCGGCGCCCCAGGATGCGATCCCCTTTGCGGTCTTCCTCGCCAAGATGGACATCGTGTCGAGCGTTCAGGCGTTTGACATGCGCGGTCCGTTCGTCCTTGGCGCCGGCGGCACGATCGATCTCGCGGCCGACGATGTGACGGTGCAGCTGACCAACCAGACGCGCACCGCCTCGATCACGATTCCCAAGGGCTCGTTTGAGAAAGAGTACGATTGGTACACCTACTACGGGGCGCTCGGCGGGGTCCCTCTCGAGGCCGCCGTCGTGCCCTTCGGCGGCGGGCGTTACGCGTTCGAGATCGGCGCCGTAGGCGTCCCCAACCTGCCGGTCGGCAATCCGGTGACCGTCACCCTGACCATCGGCAACAACAGCGGGAGCGTGACCGTCAACGCGAGTATCCGATAGCGCTCACGGTGATGATGCCGCGGGTCCGCGCCCGGCCGGGGCGAAGAGGAGCAGCATGTCCCGGACCAGCGACGCCGCGATCACCGGGGTCGCGCCCCCGGGATCCCAGGGCGGGGCGACTTCCACGAGGTCCATGCCGACGACCCGGTGGCGGCTGAGGCTCCTCAACGCCGCGAGCAGGTCCGCGTAGGCGGCGCCGTCCGGTTCGGGGTTCCCCGTCCCCGGGGCCACAGACGGATCGAGCACGTCGATGTCGACGGTCAGGTAGAGGGGCCGCTCCCGCAGGGACTCCAGCAGGGGCGGCGGCGGCGCGACGGCGCGCGAGACGTGCAGGCTGCGCTGCCGCGCCGTCGCAAACTCTTCGCGCGTCCCGGCCCGGATCCCCAACTGGACGAGCGAGACCCTCTCATCGAAAAGCCGGCGCATCACGGTGGCGTGGCAGATCGCCGCCCCTTCGTACTCGCTCCGCAGGTCGGTGTGGGCGTCCCACTGGAGCACCGCGAGGTCGCGGTGGCGGGCGGCGAGCGCCTGCACGGCGCCGAGGGTGAGCGTGTGCTCGCCGCCGAGGAGGAGGGGGAGGCCGGGCCCGATGGAGCCGCGGACGGCGCGGACCATCGCCGAAGGCTCCAGACCCTCCACGGGCAGATCGCCGGCATCGACGAACGGGACGTCCTCGAGATCGCGGTCGAGCAGGGGGTTGTACGTCTCGATGCTGGCCGAGGCGAACCGGATCGCGGCGGGACCCCACCGGCTTCCCCGCCGGAACGATGCCGTGGCATCGTAGGGCACGCCGATGAGCGTCGGGGCTCCGGAGCCCGGCGTCCCCGGGGCGCCCGCGGCGAGGAAGGTCACTCGGTCTCGACCTGCTCGAGCAGGTAGGGCGGGAGGTCGAAGGCGGCGCGGTGCCCGGCGGGGGTGCAGTACCTGAGCCGGAAGCCCTCGAGCCTGCCGGCGATCTCCTCGGGCCCGAGATCTCCCGGATCGCGGGTCTTGGCCCCGATGGTGAACGACCAGAGGACGCCCGGGTACGCCATCACCGCGGCGACGGCGGTCCTGACCACGGGAAACGACGGCCGGAGGTTCTGCCGGACCGAGCGGATCAGTTCCTGCTGGTAGACCGCCGATCCGGACTGCACGGCCAGCACGCCGTCCGGGGTGAGCCGCGCCCCCACCTGCGCGTAGAACTCCGCGCTGAAGAGCCCGGTGGCGGCCCCCTGCGGATCGGTCGAATCGATCAGCGCGACGTCGAACCGGTCGGGGCTGTCGTGCACGTAGGCGAGGCCGTCCCCGATCACGAGATGGGTCCGGGGATCGTCGAACGCGGCGCCGCAGATCGTGCTGAGGTATCGCCGGCTCGCCCGCACCACCGCCTCGTCGATCTCCACCATGGTGACGCGGTCGACCGGGTGCTTCAGCACTTCCTCCAGCAGCCCCCCGTCGCCGCCGCCGATGATGAGGACGCGCCGGGGATGGGGATGCGCGCAGAGGGCCGGGTGGGCCAGCATCTCATGGTAGGCGAACTCGTCACCTTCGGTGGTCTGCACCGCGCCGTCGAGCAGGAGCATCCGGCCGAACCGCGGGCTGTCGTAGACTTCCAGGTGCTGGAACGGCGTCTGTTCGTCGTGGAGGCGCCGCGTCACCAGGAAGGCGGACGTGACGTCGATGACCCCCTGGTCGACGATCCAGGCGCCCCGCATCAGGCGAGGCCGGCCGGGGCGGGCCAGAAGAGCGCCACCGCCACCGCGCAGCCGGCCCGTTCCACCGTGTGCTCCGCTCCCGCGACGATGACCTCGTCCAGCCGGAGGCCGCGGATGCGGAACCCTTCCTCCACCATGCTCCGGACGGCGGCCTCGGTCTCGCCCCGCGGGGTGTGGGCGACGTGCTCCATGATCACCCCGTAACTCTCGCGCGAGACCCCGATCCCGATCGCCGCGCTGATCCGCTCGCCCCGCCGGGTGCCGGCGATGCGCGCGTAGACGGCGGGGACGAGCAGTCCGGGCGGATACGGGGGGAGCTCGATCACCCGCGTCCGGGGAGGGAGGATGCTGGTGACGCGGAGGAAATTGATGTCGGCGATCCCCGCGCTCTGGAGCGCGCGGTCAAAGGCGTTGAGCTCGGTCGAGCCCTCGCCGGACCCGGCGACGAGCGACACGGCTTTCGGCGGCTGCCACATGCTGCTAGATATTCCACCAGGCCCAAAGCGCTCCTCTGCCCTCCGGGGAGGCTGAAGGGGAACGCCCCCGGCCCGGTCGAACAGCACACCACGTCGCGCCCCGGTGGGGTGATGATGTGGTCATCCTGGCGGACGATCCCCTCCTCGAGGTCGGGGACGTCTCGCTGAGCTTTGGCGGTCTTGCCGTGCTGCGCGACGTCTCCCTCGCGGTCCGCCCCGGCGAGCGCGTCGCGGTGATCGGTCCGAACGGGGCCGGGAAGACGAGCCTGCTGAACTGCGTGAACGGCTTCTATCACCCCCAGGCCGGCCGGATCCGGTACCGGGGCCGGGAGATCACCCGCGCGGCCCCCAACGAGGTCGCGCGGCTGGGCGTGGCCCGCACCTTCCAGAACATCGAGCTGTTCACCGGCGCCACCGTGCTTCAGAACCTCCTCCTGGCCCGACACCGGCACATCCGGTACGGGCTGCTGGCGGCCGCCGTCTACTACGGCCGGGCGCAGGCGGAGGAGACCGCCCACCGGGCGCGGGTGGAGGAGGTCATCGATTTTCTCGAACTCGAGCCGATCCGGCACGCCCCGGTCGCCGGGCTGCCGTATGGGCTGCGCAAGCGGGTGGAACTGGGGCGGGCGCTGGCCACCGATCCGGATCTCCTCCTGCTCGATGAGCCGATGGCCGGGATGACCGTCGAAGAGAAACGGGACATGGTCCGGTTCGTCGTGGACGCCAATGAGGCGCTCGGCGCCACCGTCCTCCTGATCGAGCACGACATGGGGGTCGTCATGGACGTGGCGCACCAGATCTTCGTCCTGGATTTCGGCGTGTTGATCGGGCACGGCCCTCCGGCGGCGATCCGGGCCGACCCCCGGGTCCTGCGCGCCTATCTGGGGCAGGAGGCGATGCCGTGATCCGTTCCGGCGCCGCCGCTCCGGCCCCGCGCGCGGCGCTCGGGTCGACCCTTCCCCGGCTGCTGTCTGCGCGGGCGGCGGACGCGTCCGGCCGGCGCGTCGCCCTCCGGTACAAGGATCGGGGCATCTGGCAGGAGTTCACGTGGCAGGACTACCTGGCGCATGCCCGCGCGTTCGGCCTGGGGCTGGCGGCCCTGGGCCTGGCCCCGGGAGAGAAGGTGGCGATCCTCTGCGGCAACCGGCCGGAATGGCTCTACGCCGAGGTGGGGACGCTGGCGGCCGGGGGAATCGCCGTCGGCGTTTACCAGGATGCCATCGCCCGGGAGATCGGGTATGTCATCGACCACGCGGACGCCGCCTACGTGGTGGCGGAGGACCAGGAACAGCTCGACAAGGTCCTGGAGGTCCGGGAGGACCTTCCCAAGGTGCGCCGGATCATCACCGTGGATCCGAAGGGGATGCACCGGGTCGACGATCCCCAGGTCACGCGGTTTCCTGAGGTCGAGGCGCTGGGCCGGGAACTGGACGCCGCGCACCCCGGCCGGTTCGACGATCTCCTATTAAATACCGCGCCCGAAGACATCGCCAATATCGTCTACACGTCCGGAACCACGGGATCCCCCAAGGGGGCGATGCTGACCCATCGCAACCTCATCAACATGGCGCTGACCTTCGCCGAGGTGGACCCGGTGCGGCCGGACGATCAGCTCTTCTCCTACCTGCCGCCCCCGTGGATCGGGGAGATCGCGATGTCGATCGCGACCGCGCTCGTGTTCGGGATCCCGGTGAACTTTCCCGAAGAGGCCGAGACCGCGCGCGACGACGGCCGCGAGATCGGGCCGACGGTGCTGTTCGGACCGCCGCGGTTGTGGGAGGCGCTCACCAGCCAGGTCCAGGTCAAGCTCATGGACACGACGCCGTTCAAGCGGGCCGTCTACCGCCTCGCGATGCGCTGGGGGTACCGCGCGGCCGACAAGCGCCTCCGCCGGCAGCCCCTCGGCCCGGCCGACCGGGTCCTCTCGCGGCTTGGGTACCTGCTCGCGTTTCGAGCCGTCCTCGACGATCTGGGGATGCTGCGGATCCGCCACGCCTACACGGGGGGAGCGGCGCTGGGCCCCGATACCTTTCGGTTCCTGCGCGCCCTCGGGCTGAACCTCAAGCAGCTGTACGGGCAGACGGAGATCGCCGGGTTCTCCTGCGTGCACCGCGACGGCGACGTCCGGTTCGAGACCGTCGGCCGCCCGATCCCGGGCGTGGACCTCACCCTCTCCCCGGAGGGCGAGATCCTCGAGCGCAGCGACAGCGTCTTTCTCGGGTACTACAAGGATCCCCAGGCCACCCGGGCCGCGCTGCAAGGCGGCTGGCTCCACACCGGAGACGCCGGGCAGCTCACCGACGACGGGCACCTGGTGGTCATCGACCGTCTGAGCGACGTGATGCGGCTGGCCGACGGGACGCTGTTCTCGCCCCAGTTCATCGAGAACAAGCTGAAGTTCAGCCCCTTCGTCCGGGAGGCGGTCGTGGTGGGGCACGGCCGTCCCTATGTGGCCGCGATCCTCAACATCGATATGCCGGTCGTGGGCAAGTGGGCGGAGGACCGGCAGATCGCCCACACGACCTACACCGACCTGTCGCAGAAGGCCGGCGTGTACGACCTGATCGCCGCCGAGGTGCGGGGCGCGAACGAGAGCCTGCCGCGCTCCGCCAGGGTCCGCCGGTTCGTCCTCCTCTACAAGGAACTGGATGCCGACGACGGCGAGCTCACCCGCACGCGCAAGGTCAGGCGCCGGGTCATCGCCGAGCGGTACGCCCATCTCATCGAGGCGATGTACGGAGCGTCGGCGGACCGGATTCCGGTGCGCGCCACGATCACCTACCGGGACGGCACGACCGCGGTGGTGGAGACCGCCGTGCGGGTAGCGGAGGTCGCCGGCGGATGACGGCCTCGCTTTCGATTTTTCTGCAGCTCCTCACGAACGGGGTCGTGGTGGGGATGGTCTACGCGCTCGCTGCCCTGGGGTTCGTCCTGATCTACAAGGCGAGCCGCGTGATCAACCTGGCCCAGGGCTACTTTGTCGCCCTCGGGGCGTTCGGCGCGCTGGCCATCGCGCAGGTCACCCACCTGCCGTTCGTCCTCGCCGTGGCCGCCAGCCTGGCGGGGGCCTTTCTCCTCGGCCTGCTCGTCGAGCGGCTCCTCCTGCGCCCGATGATCGGGGAGCGGCCGATCGCGGTGATCATGGTGACCATCGGTCTCGCCGCGGTGCTGCGGGGAGGGATCCTGCTGGTCTGGGGCGCCGGCAACTTCGGGTTTCCGCAGCTGCTCCCCGAATCGCCGCTCGTCCTGGGGCCGCTGATCGTCTCGCCGGTGCACCTCGGGGCCCTCGCCATCTCGCTGGCGTTCCTCGCGGTGTTCGTCGTGTTCTTTCGCCGCACGACGCTGGGGGTCGCCATGCGGGCCGTGGCCGATGACCAGCAGGCCGCCCAATCGCTCGGGGTCAGCGTGCGCCGCGTCTTCGCCGCTTCGTGGGCGATCGCCGCGACGGTCGCGGCGGTCGGCGGCGTGGTCGTGGGCAGCCTCAACGGCCTCAACGCGGACGCGCTGAGCTTCATCGGCCTGAAGGTCTTCCCCGCGGTGATCCTCGGCGGGCTGGACAGCGTCCCCGGGGCGGTCGTGGGCGGGGTGACGGTCGGCGTCCTCGAAAACCTGGCCGGCGGGTACATCGACCCGCTGGTGGGGGGCGGCGCGAAAGAGGTGGCGCCGTTCGTCGTCCTCGTGCTGGCGCTGATGGTGCGCCCGTACGGGTTGTTCGGCACGGTGGAGATCGAGCGCGTATGAACGGGGGAGCGGCGTGCGGCGGCTGGTGACCTCCGACTGCGGGAACTTCAAGACCCGGTACGCGGAGGAGGCCGCGCTGTTTCCGAACGACGTGGGCCGCCTCGCGCTCATCGCGTTCCTCATCGTCTGGTTCCTGGTGGTCCCGGCCGCGGCCGGGCCCTACCTGCTGGGGGTGGCGAACCTGACCGGGATCGCCGTGATCGGCGCGACCGGCCTGAACCTGCTCACGGGCTACACGGGGCAGATCACCATGGGGCACGGCGCCTTCATGGGCGTGGGGGCCTACGCCGCGGCGATCCTGGCCGCCCGCGCGCACCTCCCGTTCTGGCTGGCGATCCCGCTGGCCGGGATCGTGACCGCCGGGGTCGGGGCGTTCTTCGGCATCCCGTCGCTGCGGCTCAAGGGTTTGTACCTGGCGATCGCGACCCTCGCGGCGCAGTTCATCCTCGAGTACGTGTTCCTCCACTGGGAGTGGCTGACCCGGGGGACCTCGGGGCTCGCCGTCCCGCCGGCCCGGCTGGGCGGGTGGGCGCTGTCCGGGGAGCGCCGGTTCTTCTGGATCATCGGCGCCGCCGTGGTGCTCGTCACGTGGCTGCACCTCAACTTGATCCGGACCCGGGTGGGGCGGGCGTTCGTCGCGATCCGCGACAACGATCGGGCGGCCGCCGCGATCGGGATTCATCTCTTCGGGTACAAGCTGCTCGCGTTCTTCCTCAGCGCGTTCATGGCCGGGGTGGCCGGCGCGCTCTACGCCTACTACCTCGGGGTGGTCGTGCCCGGCAAGTTCACCCTGGACCTGTCCATCGATTACCTGGCGATGGGCATCGTGGGCGGGCTCGGCACCGTCCTCGGCCCGATCTACGGGGGGGTGGTGATCACCGTGCTGCCCGAAATCCTCAGAGCGCTCAGCCAGGCGTTGAGCGGCGCGTTCTCGAACGTCTTCACGGTCCTCAACGCCCTCCGGGAGGTCGTCTTTGGGCTCGTGATCATCGTCTTCTTGATCTTCGAGCCGGAGGGGCTGGCCGACCGGTGGCGGGTGGCGCGCGCGTACTTCAAGCACTGGCCGTACGCGTACTAGGCGGTGTGCGTTCGAGAAACCGTTCCAGGGGGAGGGGTGCGATGAAGCGCAGGGACATGCTCAAGACGATGGCGGCGGCCGCCGGGGCGCTGCTGGCCCGGCCGTCCGGCGCGGCGGCGCAGCCGCAGACGGTGAAGCTCGGGGCGCTGTTCGACATCACCGGCGCCACCGGGGACATCGGCTCCCATTTCGCCGACGGCTTCCGCGACTACATCCGGTGGATCAACGAGCGGGGCGGCATCCGGAGCGGGACCAGGATCGACCTGCTCTTCACCGACTACCAGTACAAGCCCGACCAGGCGGTAACCTTCCTCAAGAAGCTGGCGGAGCAGGACCAGGTCCCGGCGATCAGCGGCTGGGGGACCGGAGACTCGATCTTGATGAAGCCCCAGATCGAGTCCTACGGCGTCCCGTACATCCCCGCGAGTTTCCACGAGGGGCTGCTCGAGCCCCCGAACGACTGGATCTGGATGATGGGCCCCAGCTACACCGACCACATGCGGGCGCTCCTCGACTACATCAAGCGCACCCACACGGGGGGCGGCAGCCCCCGGGTGGCGCTCGCGGTCCACAACTCGGACTACGGCCGGTCGCCGGTCGCGCCGGCCAAGGCCTACGGCCCCAAGATCGGCGTGGAGATCGTGGACGTCGAGGAGGTCCCCGCCAATACGATCGATGCGACCAGCCAGCTGCTGAACATGAAGCGGTTCTCCCCGACCCACATCGTGATCCAGAACGTGGCCCGCCCCTCCGCGATCGTCGTGCGCGACGCGCGCAAGCTCGGGCTCCAGGCCCAGGTCCTCGGCATCCACTACATCGGCGACGAGCTGCTGTACGAGCTCGCCGGGGACGCGGCGGACGGCGTCGTGGCCAGCACCTTCGTCAGCAACTGGTTCGAGAACGTCCCCGGCATGCGGCAGATCCACGAGATCAACGCGGCCTATCATCCCAATGTCCAGGTCCGTCCGCTCCACTACACGCAGGGGGTCGTCCACGCGAAGGTCTGGGTCGAGGTGCTGAAGCGCGCGGGCGCGCTCGACCGCGCGTCGATCGGGAAGGCGCTGACCAACTTCCGCATGGTCACCGACGGGCTCACGGCCCCGATCACCTTCGCATCCGGCGACCGGAAGGGCGCCGACGGCCTCAAGCTGCTGCGCGCGGACGCCCGGGCGAAGCAGTTCAGGCCGATCACCGACTTTTTCCTGCCGGCGCAGTGACGGGACCGGAGGCCGCCGCCCCCGGGCCTGCGGCGCGGACCGGTCCGTCCGCCGCCGCGCCGGCCTCGGAGCGGCCCGAGCGTGGGACGCTCCTCGTCAACAATATCGAGGTCGTCTACCATGACGTGATCCAGGTCCTCAAGGGGGTGTCGCTCAGCGTCCCGGGCGGCCGGATCGTCGCGCTGCTCGGCACGAACGGCGCCGGCAAGACCACGACCCTCCGGGCGATCTCGGGGCTGCTCGGGACCGAGGACGGGCGCATCCGGGACGGGGTGATCACCTACGCCGGCGCCCGCATCGACGGGCTGCCCCCCGAGACGATCGTCCGGCGGGGGATCGTGCAGGTGCTGGAAGGACGGCGGGTGTTCAAGCATCTGACCGTCGAGGAAAATTTGAAAGTGGGGGCGGCCGCCGCCCCCGGCGGGTTCGAGTCCGGCCGGGAGCTCGTCTACGCCTACTTTCCCCTGCTCGGCCGCCACGCCCGTCGCCTCGCCGGCTACCTCTCCGGGGGAGAGCAGCAGATGATCGCCATCGGCCGGGCGCTCGTGGCCCGCGCCCGGCTGCTGCTGCTCGACGAGCCGTCGCTCGGGCTCAGCCCGATGCTGGTGGCGGAGATCTTCGGGATCGTCAGGCGGCTCCGCGATGAGCGGGGGATCACGATCCTGCTCGTGGAGCAGAACGCCCGCCAGGCGCTGGCCATCGCCGACTCCGGCTACGTCATGGAGGGAGGAAAGATCGTCATGGAGGGGACCGCCCCGCAGCTGGCGGGCAACCCCGACGTGAAGGAGTTCTACCTGGGGCTGACCGAGGCCGGGAGCCGGCGCGGGTACGGCCAGTTCAAGTACTACCGGAGGCGAAAGCGCTGGCTGTAGACCGCGCCGACAGGCTCTACGACGCCCTGGAGGGCCTCCCGCCCGCCGCACGCGCGCAGCGCCAGGTCGATCGGCTCAGGGACGCGGTCGCCGCCGCCGCGCGCGCGCCGTTCATGCGGGAGCGGCTGCGGGAGTGCGGGCTGCGCGTGGAGGACGTCTTGGGGGTCGAGTCGCTCTCGCGCCTGCCGGTGCTGCGCAAGGACGCCCTGCCGGCCGTGCAGGCGCAGGCGCCGCCCTTTGGGGGGCTCCTCGGCGCCCCGGCCGCCTCCCTCCGCCGGATCTACGTCTCGCCCGGCCCGATCTACGATCCCGAGCCCCGCGGCCAAGACGCCTGGGGCCTCGCCCCGGCGCTGCATGCGGCGGGGTTCCGGTCCGGGGATATCGCGCTCGTCACGTTCGGATTTCATCTCACGCCCGCCGGGCACATGATGGACGCCGCGCTGGACGTGCTGGGCTGCGTCACGGTTCCCGGAGGGGTGGGCAACACAGAAGTCCAGGCCCGGGCGCTCGCCGACCTCCGGGCCGCCGGGATCATCGGCACGCCGAGCTTCGTCCTGACCCTGCTCGAACGTGCGGCCGACCTGGGGCTGCGGGCGGCCGTCGAGGTCGCCTGCGTCTCGGGGGAGTATCTGACGGCCGCGCAGCGGCGGCGCGCGCGCGAGGGGTTCGGCGTGCGTGTCAGCCAGGCCTACGCCACGGCGGATGTGGGTCTCGTCGCCTACGAGTGCCCCGCGGTCGAGGGGCTGCATGTGGCCGACCGCGTCGCGGTCGAGCTGCTGGATCCCGAGACGCGCGATCAGGCGCCCGCGGGAGGCGCCGGGGAGGTCGTGGTCTCCCTCCTCGATCCTCCCTACGGCCTGCTGCGGTTCGGCACCGGAGATCTTGCCGCCTGGGCTCCCGGCGCGTGTCCGTGCGGGCGCACCGCGCCGCGCCTTCAGGGGATTCTCGGACGGATCGGGGACGCGGTGAAGATCCGCGGTCTGTTCGTGCACCCCCGCGAGGCCGACGGCGTCGTGCTGACCGTCCCCGGCGTGGCGCGCTATCAGATCGTGGTGACCCGCTCGGGGCCGCTCGACGAGGCGCGGGTCCGCCTCGTGCTCCGGCCCGGCCTCGATCCCGCCGCCGTCTGCGCCGCGGTCGCGTCCGCCGTCCAGGAGCGCCTGCGGCTCCGCATGACCGCCGAGGCGGTCCCCGAGCAGGACCTCCCCGAGGGGGCGCCGACCATTCACGATGCCCGGCAGTGGAGGTGAAGACGGCGTCAGGATGTCCGCACGTTCGGCCGAAGATTGCGCGAAGAGCGCCCGAAGTCTGCGGCAGCCCCTCCGTCGAACGCCTGCGGGGGTTGACAGGGTGGGGGCCGTTCTCGATAATGAGGTCAACTACATATCGACACGTCCTTCCGAACGGGCAAACCCGAAGCAATTCGGGGACGCAAAGCCACGGGACCCTCAGGGTCAGCCGGGTTGCCGAAGAGGGCTCCGATGTCACCAGGAGCGCGGGGTCCTTTAGGGGGGGCTCCGCGCTTTTCGTTGCCTGGAGGGGCGAATCGCAGCCGGTCACAGCCGCGGCATCGACACCCGATGGTGCCGGTCGGCAGGCCGGCGACAGGGTGGGCGACTCGTTCATGAACACGATCCGGGCGCGAAGACACCTGGTGCAGACGCCGCGCGGCCCGATTCCACCGGCCCGCCGGGACGGCGGCTTCGCGTTTGTGGAGCTGCTCGTCGGCATGGCGCTGTTCGCCGGCCTCTCCGTGTTCCTCCTGCAGGCCTTCATCGACGGGATGGGCTTCGCGAACCGGTCCGACACGAAGGCCGCCGCGACCAGCATCGCGATGCAGGTGATGGAGCAGATCAAGGCCAGCCCGAATCCGTACACGCTGGTCGGGTTTTCGAACATCCCCCGGATGGCCCTGCCCCTGCCCGCGCCGTACACGGGGATCGCAAACGCCACGACCCACAGTCTGCAGGCGTCGGTGACCATCGTCCCGGATACCAACCTGCTCCTCAGCACCGTCACCGTCAACGTGTACCGGCCGGTCGATCCCGACACCACGCCCCTGGTGACTTTGTCGACGGTCCTGACCTCGCAGTAGCGCGGCGGGGCCGGCGTGGTCTCCATGCGTCGTTCAGGAGAAGGGGATCCGCGTCCGCACCAAGGGACGCGGGAGGGGGGAACATCCGTGAGCCGATCGCCGAACACAAGACAGCGGGTCCTGGTCTGCGCCGGGGCGCGCCATGGGGAGCAGGGACTCGCCATGATGGCGCTGCTCGCCATGGTGCTCGTGTTGACGACCCTGGCGGCCCTCGTGCTGTACCTCACCGGGAAAGAGACGGCCCTGGCCGCCGTCCGGCTCACCGGGGCGCAGAGCCTGTACGCGGCCGAAGGCGGCGCGTATGCCGCCCGGTCCGCCTTGATGGCGTACGTGAACGCCTACCCCCTGGGCTCGAGCACGGTGGACCCGTCCCTGGGTGATGCGCAGGCATCCGGTTGGTACGCGGGTGGCACGAATTCCATACAGACCCCGTTCGCCCTATTCAACTACCTGGTCACCGACGGCCAGCGCCTGTCCGCATCGACAACGTCGCCGACGTTCCAGGTCAACTGGGGGCTCAGCTGGCCGCACCTGAAGCTGCAGATCGGCGGGGCCCCGGTGAACCCGATGGGAGGCGGCCAGTACACCGCCTCGGTCCAGATCCTCGCGAACCCCCAGGCGGACGCGTCGTGCAGTCCCGCGGGGTCGCTCTGCGCCGTCCACAAGCTCGGCCCCAGCTGGTACGAGATCTTCTACAAGTACATCGTGACGAGCGACGGGCAGGTGCCGCCGAAGTTCCGGCGCCGGGTGGTCCTCACCGGGAACTTCAGCGTCCAGCTGCGGCTCCAGAGTTTCTCGATGTACGCGTTGTTCACGGACGTCCACAACTCGCCGACGGGAGGTCCGGTCTGGTTTTCGAGCACCACGAACTTCAGCGGCCCGGTGCACACGAACGGCGAGTTCCGGTTCGCCCAGTTCCCGACGTTTACCAACAAGCTGGACAGCGCCAGCGGCAAGGCCTGGTTCTACAACAACGGGGCCAACATCGAGCTGAGCACCCCCGAGAACGTCGTGGGCGGCACCCGGGTCGATGCGCCGCTCGTGCCGCCGGATCCCAACCCCCAGGCGGCGACCCCGGCCAACTTCACGCTCGGGTCGGCCACCGTGCCGATGCCCGCCAACTCGTTCAACCAGCAGGGCGTCGCGGTCGGACGGAACCCGACGGATCCGAGCGCGGTGACGACGGCCCAGATCACCTCGGTGATCCCCGAGTTGAAGAACGCCAGCTCGGTGCCGAACGGGATCTACGTTCCGGTGGCCGATAAGAACGGTGTCTGCCGGTCGGACAGCGGCGCCGCCATGATGGGCGGCGTCTACGTGCAGGGGACCGTGGACAGCCTGACGATGAGCGTCTCCGGGTCGACCGCGGTCTACACGCTGGTGCAGGGCGCGACCCAGACGACCGTGACGGTCGACCGGGCCAACAACAACACGACCGTATCGAGCAACGGCTGGCTCCCGCCGCCCTCGGGCGGGACCTGCCCGTCCGGCACGCCCCCCGGCGGCCCCATCCGCACCTTCGTCGGCGTGCCGAAGGGGTGGCAGTCGGGCCCGGGGAACGACAACGCGGCGGTCATCTACGTGAACGGCAACATCAACGCGCTGAGCGGGACGCTGCAGCAGAACGAACAGGCGTCGATCGTCTCCGCGGGGTCGATCGGGATCACGGGGAACGTCCTCTACCAGACCCCGCCCAATCCCGCTGATCCGAACTCGAACCCGATCAACGTGCTGGGGCTCTACGCGGCCGGCGGGGACATCCAGATCATGCCCACGGCGCCCAACAACCTCATCATCGACGCCATCCTCATGGCCGGGAGCTCCGGCAGCGCGTACAACAGCTCGGTGAACGTGCAGAACTGGAACACCGGCAGCCCCCGGGGGAACGTCAACCTGCTCGGCGGGCTGATCGAGAAGTACTACGGCACGTTCGGGACGTACAACTCCACCCTGGGACAGCAGGCCACCGGCTACGGGCGCGCCTTCACCTTCGACACGCGGATGAGCCGCGGCTTCACGCCCCCATTCTTTCCGACGACGAACGTGTTCATGGTCACCGGCGGCTCCCAGTCCCTGGCCGGGGTGAGGCCGGTCTGGCGTGAAGCGACCCCGCCGTAAGGCTGCGTCCCTGCGCCCGGCGGCGCCCGCCGGGCCCGGGCCCCGGGAGGGCGGGTTCACCATCCTGGAGATGGTGATCGTCCTCGCGATCATGAGCATCCTCGTGACGCTGAGCTTCACGCACTGGCGAAACTACACCGCCCAGCAGCGGCTGCGGTATGGCGCGATCCAGATGGCCTCGAATCTCCGCGAGGCCGAGGAACGCGCCAAGGCCGAGCGATCGCAGTACACCGTCACGTTGACGGGCGCCTCCTCCTCCTACGTCATCGCGCGGAGCGGCGGCGGGTTTCTCGAGAACGCCACGCTGCCCACCGGCGTGACGCCGCAGACCGCCGACACCGTGACGTTCTCCGCCTTCGGCGTGCCGGACGCGGCCCACACCATCACCCTGCAGAGCACCGCCGGAACCAGGACCGCGTCCGTCAACGCCTCCGGCGCGATCGCCTACCAGGGCCCCTGACGCCCCCCCTGTAGCCCTCGAAGGGTCTCCGGGCCGCGCGCGTCGTGCCGTGTCGCCGCCGCGCGGGGCGCCCCGTTTGCTGTTCGGGGCTCCCCTCGTGTATAATGGCCTCATCGCACGGAGCCGCAGCCACCGGAGGTGGACTCTTGACCGAGGTTCGGGTCGGCAAGGATGAGACGCTGGACAGCGCCCTCCGACGGTTCAAGCGTCAGGTCAAGCGGTCCGGAATCCTCACAGACGCGAAGCGGCACGAACACTACGAGAAGCCCAGCCAGAAGCGGCGCCGCCGCGCGGCTCGGCGCAAACGGTTCTGAGCCTCGGGCCTGCTCCCGTCTGAAAAGGAACGTTCTCCCGGGTCGCGGGTGCGCCGCCGCCGGCGGGGTTGAGGGCCGTCCCGCCGCGCCCGCGCGTGGAGGGCACGAGGCCCGCCCGGCCGTCGGGGCGAAAGGAGCGGTGCGGTGCGCCAGCCGGCCCGGAAAGTGAAGCGGGCCCACAGCGCCGGCGGGGTCGTCTATCGCCGGTCCGGTGCGGCCGCCTCCCCGGCCGACTACCGCATCCTGCTCCTGCAGCACGAAGCCGGCAAGTGGATGCTTCCCAAGGGAACGATCGAGGCGGGGGAGACCCCGGAGGCCGTCGCGCTCCGGGAGGTCGCCGAGGAAACCGGGATCCACAACGTCCGGATCGTGCGCGACCTCGGGGAAGAGCGCTATCTGTTCTTCTGGAAGACCGAAGACACCTATTATGACAAGACGGTGCACTACTACCTGATGGAGTTCCTCGGCGGGGAAGAGGCCTGCCCGCAGCGCGAAGAAGGGTTCGTGCGCTGCGATTGGGTGTCGGTCGCGGAAGCGCTGGAGCGGATCAAGTACAAGGAAACCCGCGAGGTGGTCCGCAAGGCCGAAGCCGTGCTGGCCGCGGCGGCGGCCCGGGAGCCGGCGGAGCCTTCGGAGGTCCGGCATGGCCCGCCCCCGCCCTGAGCCCCCTCGACCCGCGCCGGCCGGCCTCCCGGAGGGCGCCGATCGCGCCCGGCTGATCGAGCGCACGCTGGCGCAGTACCGGCGATATCTCAACCCCGGGCTGGCGCGGCTGTTCCAGTTCGGCGGCGTCGAGACCGTCGAATGGGCGGCCGAAGGGTGCCTGGTCTGGGACGTCCACGGCCGCGAGTACATCGACTGCGCGTGCGGCCCGGCGATCTTCAACGTCGGCCACCGCCATCCCCGGGTCCTGGCGGCGGTGCGCGACCAGCTCGACCGGATGCCGATGTCCGTGCGCACCATGCCCAGCGCACCCATGGCGGCGCTCGCGGAGCGCCTGGCGGAGGTGACGCCCGGCGACCTCCAGTACTCGTTCTTCTGCAACAGCGGCGCGGAGGCCAACGAGGGCGCGATCAAGCTGGCGCGCCTGGCCACCGGCCGGCCGGGCTTCGTGGTCATGCAGGAGGCGTTCCACGGCAAGACCCTGGGCGCGCTCTCGGCGACGGGGCGCGCCTACTACCGGACCCCGTTCGAGCCGCTCGTCCCCGGGTTTGTCCACGTGCCCTTCGGCGATGCCGGCGCGGTGGAGGCGGCGATCGGCCGTGACGTGGCCGCGGTCATGCTCGAGCCGATCCAGGGGGAGGCCGGCGTCATCCTCCCTCCCGCGGGCTATCTGCGTCAGGTGCGCGAGATCTGCGACCGGCGGGGCGTGCTGCTGATCGCCGACGAGATCCAGACGGGGCTGGGCCGCACCGGCCGCATGTTCTGCGTCGAGCACGAGGGCGTCGTCCCGGACATCCTGACCCTGGCGAAGGCGCTCGGCGGCGGGGTGATGCCGATCGGCGCGTTCGTCGCCCGCCCGGCCCTGTGGGAGCGCATGAAGCGGGACCCGTACATCCACTCGTCCACCTTCGGCGGGAACCCCCTGGCCTGCCGCGCGGCGCTGGCGACCCTCGACGTGCTGGTGGACGAGCGCCTGGCCGACCGCGCGGGGCCGCTCGGGGAGCAGTTCCTGGGCCGGCTGCGCGAGATCCGCGCGCGGCACCCGGGGGTGGTGAAAGACGTCCGCGGCCGCGGGCTGATGCTGGGGATCGAGTTCACGCACCGCGACTACGCGCTGATGACGTCTGCCGAGGCGGGCCACCGCGGGGTGATCACCTTCTACACGCTGAACAACCCGCAGGTGATCCGCGTGGAGCCGCCGCTCGTGATCACGCCCGCGCTGATCGACCGCGCCGCCGACGGCATCGAGGGCGCGGTCGCCGCGGCCGAGGCGATGCTGGGCTCGGTGGGGGCCGTCGCGGAGGGCGGGTTGTGACCCGCAGCGCCCACCGCCGGCCCGTCATGCGCGCGGACGAGGTTCGGGAAGCCTTCCTCAAGTTCTTCGAAGCCCAGGGACACACCCGGGTCCCCAGCGCCTCGCTGGTGCCGGCCGGGGATCCCACGCTGCTGTTCACCAACGCCGGGATGGTCCAGTTCAAGGACGTGTTCCTGGGCCTCGAGCAGCGGCCGTACCGGCGGGCCGCGACGGTCCAGAAATGCATGCGGGTGAGCGGCAAGCACAACGATCTGGAGAACGTCGGCCCGTCTCCGCAGCACCACACCTTCTTCGAGATGCTCGGCAACTTCAGCTTCGGCGACTACTTCAAGCAAGACGCGGTCCGGTTCGCCTGGGAGCTGACCACGAAGCGGTTTGGGATTGCTCCGGACCGCCTGGTGTTCACCGTGCTCGACGGAGACGACGAGGCGCTGGAGGCCTGGACCGCCATCGGCGTGCCTCCGGAGCGCATCCTCAAGATGGGAGAGAAAACCAACTTCTGGATGATGGGCGACATCGGCCCCTGCGGCCCCACGAGCGAGCTCCACTACGACTGGGGCCCGCAGGCCTGCACCTGCGGTCGAGCGGACTGCAGCGTCGCGCTCGACAACGGCTGCGGCCGGTGGCTGGAGATCTGGAACCTGGTGTTCATGCAGTTCGATCAGGCCGCCGGCGGGACCAGGACCCCGCTGCCCCGGCCCGGGGTCGACACCGGGATGGGCCTGGAGCGGATCGTCTCGGTCCTCCAGGGTGTGCGGAGCAACTACGATACGGACCTGTTCCTGCCGTTGAAGGATCGCATCCAGGGTCTCCTCGCGCACACCGATACCCAGCGCGCGACCCACACCGTCGCCTACCGGGTGCTGGCCGATCACGGCCGCGCCATGACGTTCCTGGTGGCCGATGGGGTCGTCCCCGACAACGACGGACGCGGCTACGTCCTGCGGATGATCGTGCGGCGGGCCCTCCGGTTTGCACGCCGCGCTGGCGCCCAGCGGCCGTTGCTCGCCGGACTGGCCGACGCCGTCATCGCCGTCATGCGCGGGGGATATCCTGAACTGGCCGGGTTCGCCCCGTTCATCCGGGAGACGCTGGCGGCGGAGGAGACCCGGTTCAGCGAGACGTTGGGGTCCGGGCTGGAGCGGCTGGATGCGATGATTTCTGAGGCGCTGAGCCAAGGGGCTGCGGTGCTGCGGGGGGAGGAGGTCTTCCGGCTCCACGACACCTATGGCTTTCCCCCGGATCTCACCCGCGATATCGCCCACGAGCACGGGCTCGAGGTGGATGACGCCGGCTTTGACGCCGAAAAGACCAAGCAGCAGGAGCGTTCCCGGAGTGCGGCGGTGTTTCAGGCCGATGCCGCGGAGCGCTCCGTGTACGGCGGCCTCCACGAGGCGGGGGTGGCGACGGAGTTCGTCGGGTACGAGACCCTGGAGGCCGAGGGCCGGATTCAGGCGCTGCTCCGCGGCGGCGAGCGAATCGCCGCCGCCCGCGCAGGAGACGACGTGGAGGTGGTCTGCGATCGGACGCCCTTCTACGCCGAGGCCGGAGGGCAGGTGGGGGACACCGGAGCGATCGTGACGCCCGCAGGCCTGGTGGAGGTCACCGACACCCAGCGGCCGGTCCCGGGCCTGGTGGTGCACCGCGGCCGGGTCACGCGGGGGGAGGTGGCGGAGGGGGAGGCGGCGCAGTTGCGCGTCGACGCCCTCCGCAGGCGGGACATCACGCGGAACCACACCGCCACCCACCTGATGCACCGCGCCCTGCAGGAGACCCTGGGCGAGCATGCGCGCCAGGCGGGATCGCTCGTGGCCCCCGATCGCCTGCGGTTCGATTTTTTCCATCTCCGCGCGGTGACCCCGGAGGAGCGCGTCCGCATCGAGGCGAGAGTCAACGAGCAGGTGCTGGCCGGACTCCCCGTGCGGACGGAGGTCCTGGCCTACCAGGACGCCATCGCCGGCGGCGCCACGGCGCTCTTCGGCGAGAAGTACGGGGACACGGTGCGGGTCGTGAGCATCGATGATTACAGCCGGGAACTCTGCGGCGGCACCCACGTCACGTCGACCGCCGAGATCGGGCTCTTCCTCATCGTCTCCGAATCGTCGGTGGGGAGCGGCATCCGCCGCGTCGAGGCCCTCACGGGGCGGGCCGCCGTCGCGCGGGCGCGGGAGGGGCAGGAGGTCCTCCGGGACCTCGCCGAGACCCTCCGGGCCTCGCCCTCCGAGGTCCCGGAACGCGTCCGGCAACTGGCCGGCCGGGCGCGGAGCCTCGAGCAGGAGGTCGAGGCGGCCCGCGCGCAGGCCGCGGTGCCGGACCTCGACGCGATCGTGCGCAGCGCCCCCGAGGTCGCCGGCATCACCGTCGTGGGGATGACCAGCGCCGGGGCCGGGCCGGCGGCGCTCCGGGCGCTCGGGGACCGCGTCAAGCCCAGGCTCCGCTCGGGGGTGGTCGTTGCCGCCTCCGCAGCCGACGGGCGGGTGGAGGTTGTGGTGATGGCGACCCCCGACGCGGTGGCGCGCGGCGTTCACGCGGGCAAGGTGATGGCCGTGCTCAACCGGAAGCTCGGCACCCGGGGCGGCGGCCGCCCCGAGCTGGCGCAGGGGGGCGGCGGTGACCCGGCGCAACTCGATGCGGTGATGGCCGATCTGGCCTCGGTGGTGGGCGAAGCCCTGGGGGCGGCCAGGCCCACGGCGTGAGCCAGGACGCGCCTACGGCGTGAGCCAAGACGTGCCTACGGCGTGAGCCAAGACGCGCCTACGGCGTGAGCCAAGACGTGCCTACGGCGTGAGCCAAGACGTCCGGCGGACGCCGGTGAGGATCCTGGGACTGGATCTGGGGGAGCGGCGGATCGGGATCGCCCTCAGCGACCCGACCGGGACCCTGGCGGTTCCCCTCCTGACGATTTCACATACCGCGCTGCGCCGCGACCTGGCGGAGGTGGCTCATCTCGCGAAGACCCGCCGGGTGGAGCGCATCGTCGTCGGCTGGCCGCGCAACATGGACGGGACGAGCGGTCCCGCCGCGCGGAAAGCCGAGGCGTTTGCCCGGGCGCTGCGCGAGATGGTCGACGTCCCGGTCGACCTGTGGGATGAGCGTCTCTCGACGGCTGCGGCCGACCGGTCGTTGATCGAGGCCGGCGCCCGGCGGGAGCACCGGCGCGCGGTCCGGGATCGGGTCGCGGCGGCGCTGATCGTCCAGACCTATCTCGAGGCTCGACCCTGGGAGCGGGACGCTCCGGCCGGAGAGACGGGCAAAGGGGTCTAGCGCGCCACCGGTCGGGCGGCGGCCGGGCTGAGCTTCAACGACAACCGGCTGTCGGTCGACTCCTCGACAACGACCTGGAACCCATCGATCAGGGATGGATCGATGCCCCCGACGGTGCGCCCCTCCGTCACGATGTCGATGACCGCTTTCGATCCCGCGTAGGTTCGGAGTTTGACGCTCAGGACGCCCTTGATCCGGGCGAGGGCCGCCATGAACTTGGTGGCCTGCAGGAACGAGTTGATCGGGCTGACCATGATCTCCCCGCTGGCGCGCCCGGCGGGCGAGGAGGGTTCCTCGGCGTCCTGCGCCGCCGCTTCGTCGGCCTCGTCGGTTTGCTCCGCCGCCTCATCGGTCTGGCGGGTCGGGCCGGCGGCGTGCGCCGGAGCGTTCACGGGCGCCGCGGGCCGGGCCGCGGACGCGCCCTGCGTTCCCTGCGCGGCGGCCGCCCCTGCCACGCGCGCCGCCATGCCCGCGGACCGCGGCGCGCCCCCGACCGGCGCCGCAGGCGCCGGTCGGACCGGGGTCTGCGCGGCGGCCGAGTGCGCCGCCCGGCCAACCCCCGCCGGTGGCGCTGCGCGGTCCTCTCCGGCCGGCTCCTCGCTTCGGAGCCCGCCCGCCATGCGCTGCAGCGCGGGAAGGACGGCGCTCTCCACCTCGGACCTCAGATGGGCGATGACCTGCAGCGACTCCTTGTGCTTCTCGACCAGGGCTTCCAGCCCTCGAGACACGCCTTCGCGATCGACGACGAAGGCTTCCAGTTTGGCGACGATGCCCGCGACGTAGTGCTCCGCGTTCTTCCTGATTTCTTCAACCCTCTGCCCGGCGGCCCGCTCGGCGGCCTGGACCTGATCGTGGGCGGCGAGGCGGGCGCGCTCCAGCGTCTCTTCGGCGGTCGTGCGGGCCGACTGGAGGATCTCTTCGGCGGCGGCCTGAGCGGCGGCCTCGGCGGCCGCCACGGTCTCCTCGACCTTCGCCTTGGCGGAGCGGATGATCTTGTCGCTTTCGCGTTCGGCCTCCGCGAGCGCGCGGGCGATCGCCGCGTCCTGCTCCTGATAGGCCGCGATCAGCTGCTGCGCCGATGCGGCCTGCTGCTGCAGTTCCTCGGCGTTGGCGGTGGCGTTCTTGAGCAGGGTCTGGGCGGCTTCCGCCTGCCGCTCCAGCTCCTGCGCGATCGTGGTGGCTTCGCGGATCGATGCGTGGAGCGCCTCCCGACTGTGGCCGGTGCCGTCCATCCCCGCAGCCTCCCTCGGATCACGGATCAGCGGACACGCCTGTCTCCCGCGGCTCTCTGCGTCGCCGGAACGATCGGCCCGCCGGCGGACGCCGCCGGTGCTTCGCCTTCCGTGAATGCCTGCCGGCGCGCGTGCCGGCGCGGCACCCCCATCCGGCACTATGCCCACATTGTCTTCCGGATAGACGCAGTTGCCGGTCAACGCCCGTGCGGTTCTGTGGACGTTTCAACGAGGATCGGAATCTGCGCGGAGCATCACGCCAGCCTCCGGCGAATTCCTTGACAACCATCACGCCATATGTTTTACTCACAATGCTTCCGTCAAGGGCAAACCCAGAGAGATCTGGGGGCGCAAAGCCACGGGACAGGCCAGCGGTGCTGGCAAGTCGGCCGGGTTGCCGGAGCGGCAACTTCAGGCAGCTTGCGACCTCCCGTGGCGCGCGGGGGGTCGTCATGTTTCGTCCCCTCCCGCGGCTCATCGGCGCGACCTGGTCGTCGCTCGTCGAGGAGGGGATCATGGCCAGCACTCGATCGGCTGTCAAAGAGCCCCAGAAAGAGCCCCAGATCGACGCCTCCCAGCAACTAGAGACCGAACTCGACCGCGCGCTGCTCGCGAAGTTCCGCCAGTACCGGCGCGCCAGCAGTCCACAGCTGCGCGAGGAACTCGTCTGCCATTACCTGCCCCTGGCCAAGCGGATCGCGCGCCGGTACGTTCGGGTCGGCGTCCCGCTCGACGACCTGGCGCAGATCGGCACGATCGGCCTGATGAACGCGGTGGGGTCGTTCGACCCCGGCCGCGGCGTCAAGTTCGAAGCCTACGCCTACCACCATATCGCCGGGGAGATCCGGCACTACCTGCGTGACGCCGTCGACCAGATGCGGGCGCCCCGGTGGGTGCGGAAGCTCTACGGCGAAGTGACGGAGACGGTCGCCGGCCTGCGGCAGACCATCGGCAGGACGCCGACGCTCGCGGAAATCGCCAAGCGGATGAACCTCACCGAAGCCGGCGTCCTCGAGATCCTCCGCGCGCACAACCAGTCCCGGGTCCATTCCATGAGCGATCTCGTGGACCATCAAGAGGTCCGGCGCGACGTGATCGCGCATCAACGGTACATCTCGTTCCAGCTTCCCATCGAGGACCGGATTATTTTGTTGAAGTCGGTCGAGCGCCTGGCGGACCTGCAGCGGAAAGTGGTCTACTACCTGTTCTACCAGGACCTGACCCAGAGCGAAGTGGCCAGCCGGTTGGGCGTGTCGCAGCGGCACGTCTCCCGGGTGCTCGCGGCCGCGCTGAAACGCCTTGCGACGCTCCTCAAAACGGGTGAAGGGGACGACGCCAGGGACGGGACGACAGAGGAGGTACGAGAGCCGTGAAGGCATCGGATGATCTGCCGATCTATCCCATCCGGACCGTTGCGTCGCTGTCGGGAGTCGACGCGCGGCGCCTGCGGAGTTGGGAGGTGGAGTATCAGCTCCTCCGCCCCGCGAGGACCAAGGGCGGGCACCGCCTGTACTCCACCCGGGATCTCCGGTTGGTGCAGGCCATCCGGCGGCTGGTCGAGGAAGAGGGGATGAGCCTGCAGGGGGTCCGGGCCTGGCTCGCCGCCCAGCCGAACCAGGTGGACGGCGACGAGGCCACCCCGCGGCCCCGCTCCCCCGAGCCGGCCGGCGCCATGGGAGCCGGCAACACGGGGAGGCGGGGTGAATGAAGAAAGCCCGAGAGGTCCTCGGGGCGATGGTGGCGGGAACCGACGGGGTCTTGGCGGCGGGGCTGATCGGCATGGATGGGGCGCCGATCGAGCTCCTGAAGATGGAAGCCGGATTCCCCGCGGAGAACGTCAGCCAGGACGTCGTCACCGCCGCGAAGCTCCTACTCTACATGGTCCGCAAGGCCGAGGGGGGCTCGTTCGACCAGTTGATGATGAGCTGCGAACGGTTCACGGTCTTGGCGGCGATGCCGGGACTCGACTACTGCGTCGCCTTGTTTCTCAGCAGCCGGGGCAATGTCGGGAAGGCGCGGGTGCAGTTCCGCCGGTACCTCCCGGAGCTCGTGAGCGCTGTCGACCCTGCCGCGGCAGGGTAGCCACAGGCGCTGGCCAGGAGGGGGCGTGAGCGGTGGCGACAGCGACGGCCAATCTCAAAGAGGTGCTCGCCGAGCTGACCAAAAAGCCCGGCGTCATCGCGGCGTGCGTCGCCAGCCGTGACGGCTTCGTGATCGAAGGGCTCACGTCCGAAGAAGAGTTCGACATGGACGCCCTGGGCGCGTTCACGAGCAGCGCCCTGATCGGGTGGGAAACCTTCGGCACCGACGCGTCGGCCGGCGGCCCGCAGATGCTGCTGGTGGAATTTGAAAGCGGGCCCATCGCCGTCTCCCCGGCCGGAGATGCGGTGCTCGTGGTCATGGGCAACCGGCTGTGCAACCTGGGGCGGCTGCGGATCGAAGCCGCCCGGGCGCGGGAGGCCGTGGCGGCGTGCTTGTAGGAGATCCGAACGGCATGCAGGCGCCGGACGACGCCTCCGACCTTCCGGACGAGATCGTCCGGCAGCTGGCCGAGTACCGGCAGGCGCTGGATCTGCCGGAGCTCGACGTCGGCCTCGATGTCGCGGTCTGGTTTCACACCGGCCAATCGCACCGCGCCTCGGGGCAGATCGAGAGCGCGGTGGCGTGCTTCAAGAAGGCCATCGAGCTGGCCCCCGGCGACGCGTTCGCGTACTGGGAGCTGGTCGAACTGTACGTGGAGCAGGGCGTCCCGCCCGCCGCCGTGATGGTCCTCAGCGCGTTGGGGGAACAGCTGTCGGCCGGTCAGGAGTGGATCGGGGCGATCGCCGCATGGGAGCGCGCGAGCGAGCTCGTCCCCGATGATGCCGATGTGCTGAAAGCGCTGCGCGACGCGTACACCGGGGCGGGGAGGCCCCAGGACGCCGTCAGGGTCGACTCGGCCCTCGAGACCCTCAGGCCGGCGGCCCCGGCCGCGGCCAAGCCCCCCGGTTCCAAGCCGGCGGCCCCGGGGCTCCCCGAGCCGCCGCAGGCCGCCGCGGCCCCCGCCGCGCCGGCGCGGCCGGCCCCCGCCCGGCGGACGCCCCTGCCCGCGGAGCCGAAGGCGCCGCCGGCCCCGCAGGTGCCCAAGAAGCCGGCGCCCGCGTCCTTCGACAAGCCCGGCCGCGACGTCCGGGGAAACGGACCGGGGCGTCCGGGCGGCGCCGCGCCGTCCTCGGGATCGCACACCGCTGAGCGGGGCAAGAACTGGCCCCGCGAGACCCGCCTCGGCGAGATCTGCCTGAGCCACGGGTGGGTGACCGAGGAACAGATGCGGCGGGCGAACGAGATTCAACGGCAGAGCAACGCCCGGATGGGGCGGATCCTGGTCGAGATGGACGTCATCTCGGAACAGCAGCTGTCCCAGGCGCTGGCCGAGCAGTGGCGGCTCCGCTATATCGACCTGGCCGATACCGTGGTGGATTCCGAGGTCGCCCGCCTCATCCCCTCCTACCTGGCCCGCCGCCACGGGGTCGTCGCGATCGGGCGGGAAGGGAACCGCCTCGTCGTCGCCATGTCCGACCCCTCCAACGTCGTGGCGATCGACGACATCCGCCTGCTGACGGGCCTCGAAGTCGAGGTGGTGATCGCCAGCGCCGCCGACATCGCCAAAGCCCAGGGACTGGTCTACGGCGGCGGCGGCGACATGGAAGAGATGTTCCGGGCCGAACCGGACGCCGATGAGCCGCGGCAGGACGAGACCAACCTCGAGCACCTCCGCACCGCGGTCGAGGAAGCCCCGATCATCCGCGCGGTCAACGAGATCCTCAGCAAGGCCATCCTGGCCGGGGCGAGCGACATCCACATCGAGCCCCACCGCAACGACGTGAAGGTCCGGCTGCGGATCGACGGGGTGATGCAGGACATCATGTCGCCTCCCAAGGTGGTGCAGGCGCCCCTGATCTCCCGCCTCAAGATCCTCGCCGACATGGATATCGCGGAGCGCCGGCTGCCGCAGGACGGCCACATCCACCTCAAGGCGGAGGGCAAGGAATACGACCTGCGCGTCAGCACTCTGCCCACCGTGCTGGGGGAGAAGGTGGTGCTGCGGATCCTCGACCAGTCGAGCACGAAGGTCGCCCTCCACGAGCTCGGGTTTGCCGGCTCCCTGCTCGAGATCTGGGAGAGCCTCATCACCAAGCCCTACGGGATGATCCTCGTGACCGGGCCGACCGGCAGCGGGAAGACGACGACGCTCTATACGTCGCTCGCCCGGATCAACACCCCGGAGCGGAACATCGTCAGCGTGGAGAACCCGGTGGAGTATCAGATCCCGCGCGTCAACCAGGTGCAGGTCAATGTCAAAGTGGGCCTGACGTTTGCCAGCGGCCTCAGGACGATCCTGCGCCAGGACCCCGACGTGGTGCTGATCGGGGAGATCCGGGACCGCGAAACGGCGGAGATCGCCGTCCAGGCGTCGATGACCGGGCACCTGGTCCTCAGCACGATCCACACCAACGACGCCCCCAGCGCGGTCGTGCGGCTGCGCGACATGGGGGTGGAGCCCTTTCTGATCACCTCGTCGCTGATCGGCGTGCTGGCGCAGCGGCTCCTGCGGGTAATCTGCTCCAAGTGCAAGGAGGCCTACGTGCCGCCCGTCGATGCCCTGCGCCGCCTGGGGCTCGAGCACGGTTCGGCGGCGGATGTCCGCCTCTACCGGGGCAAGGGCTGCGACCACTGCCGGAAGACCGGCTACAAAGGACGCCTCGGGGTGTTCGAGCTGATGGTGATCACCGATCCGATTCGGGCGCTTGCCGTGAGCGGCGCGCCCACGGAGAAGCTGCGCGAACTGGCCATCGCGGAAGGGATGCGCACGCTGCGGCAGGATGCCGTGAGCAAGGTGCTGGAGGGGGTGACGACTTTTGAGGAGATGCTCCGGGTTGTGTTCGTGACCGAGTCGGTCTGAGCGGCGGGGAGGGGACGCCGGATCCGAGTCGTCGCGGCAACGAGGCCGCCGGTCCGCCATCCCTTGTCTGATTGCCCGGCGCTTTGGGGAATACTTGGGGTAGATTGGCCGCCGCAGTGAGAGGAGCGGCGCGTCGATCGAGCAGCGAGGAACCTGCTCGGCCGATCGGCGCGTAGGTGTTCGTAGTCGGTGTTCGTAGCGGAGGCGATCGATGGACTTCGAAGACCTGGAAGCCACGATCCTGAAGGGGTTCGTCCGGGACCGGCAGCTCATCACCATCGCGCTGAACGAGGGATTTACGCCGGAGTTGCTCCCGTCCCCCGTCGCCCGGCGGCTGTGCAACGCCCTGATCGACCTCTACCTGAAACGGGGCGCCGAGGCGATCAACGAGGTCACGGTGCGCAACCATCTGGAGAGCCGCGGGGTGTTGAACGCCGAGATGGAGCACTATCTGCGGGCCGTCATCTCGATGCGCCCCCCCGATGCGGGCAAGCTGATGTCCTACCTGGACGCGCTGCGCAACCACGACAGCCGCGAGCGGCTGCAGGCGCTGTACACTCAGCTCGACGGGTTTCTGAAGGCCGATGGGACCCACGGGGATCTGGTGCAGTTCACCACCGAGATGGTGGACAAGCTCATCGAGTTGCAGAAGCAGCGGGTGCGGCGCCGCCTCGGTCCGGTCACCTCGATCCTCAGCACGCTCACGGAGGACGCCGCGCGCCTGGGGGGCACCGAGGGGCTCCTCGGCTTCTCCATCAGCCCGTTCGACCGCCTCAACGCGCTGCTCTCCGGCCTGCGCCGCGGCTTCTACTACGGCCTGGCGGGCGCGCCGCGGCGCGGGAAGAGCAACTTCGCGCTCGAGCTGGCCACCTACGTGGCCACCAACCATCACGTCCCGTGCCTGTACTACTCGTGGGAGCAGACGCAGCGCGTCCTCGGGGCGCGGCTGCTCGCCAAAGAGACCGGGATCGATCCCGCGACCATCCTCGCCGGGGGCACGCCCGGCGGCGCGCCGATCGTGCCGCAGCTGCAGTCCGCCCAGGAGCGGATGGCGCGGTTCGCCCCGTATCTCTTCCTCATCGAGGGGGGGCGGCAGGATACCCTCAGCCGCATCCGGACCCACGTGTACAACGTCATGCAGGAGTTCCAGACCAGCGACGTCGTCATCTTCCTGGACTACCTGCAGAAGATCCCGCTGGACGAGCACATCGACGACTGGAAGGCGCGCAACGACATGCTCTCGACCGCGCTCGCGGAGATGAGCCTGGAGCTCAACATCCCGATCTTCACGATCTCGCCCCTCGACAAAGAAGGGTGCCGCCTCGACGAGCGCCCGGCCCTGGACGACGCGGAGTACTCCGAGTTCGAACGGCCCACCATGCACCACAGCATGGGGAGCGGCGACCTCGAGTACGACCTGGACGTCGCCATGGTGCTGGCCAAGGATTGGAAGGCGACCCGCGAGCTGGTGGAATATCTGGAGTCGCGCGCCAAGGCCGCGAACCTCGACCCGGACCGCCTCCCGCACGTCGACATCGTCAACCTCTTCGTGGACAAGAACCGCGACGCGCCGGCCAGCGCGTCGTACATCGTGCAGTACGCGTTCTTCGTCACGCTGAACAAGTTCGTCGAGCTGGACTACAAGCTGGAGAAGGAGTACCGGGCGGACTTCCGCGGCTTCGCGAAGCTCCAGCAGATCTACGAATACCTGGTCGAGACCGGGTTGCTGACCAGGGCGGAGCCGGCGCGGGCATGAGCACGACACCCGGCGGGCCTCGGGTCCCGCGCGGCGGCAAGATGGACGGGGCGAAGGCCGACGGGGCCAAGGCGCCCGCGGCCCCGCGCCGCCGGAAACCCCTCGGCGAGGTGCTGATCGATGCCGGGCTGATCACGCGCGAGCAGCTCACCGCGGCCATCGCGCAGCAAAAGATGGGCAAGGATCGCCTCGGCCGGGTGCTCATCACCATGGGCATCGGCACCGAGAAGGACATCGCGAAGGCGATCGCGCAGCAGCTCAACATGGAATTCGTCGACCTCGACGATTTCATCCCCGACGAGACGGTGCTGCTGACGCTGCCGGAGCACCTCGCCCGGCGCTACCAGCTGATTCCGCTGGCGCTGGCCAACGGCACGCTGAAGGTCGGCATGGTCGATCCCCTCGACATCGTGGCGCTCGACGACGTCCGCCGCCAGACGGGGCACGTCGCCGAGCCGGCGGTCATCGCGCACGACGGCTTCCTGCGGGTCCTCAACCAGTACCCCGCCCTGGACGAGAGCCTGGAGGCCATGATCCAGGACATCAAGACCGAGGGGCCCGAGGAGGAGCTGGGGCTCGACAGTCTCCGCAAGCTGGTCGACGAAGCCCCGGTCGTCAAGCTCGTCAACAGCATGATCCTCCAGGCGATCCGCCAGCGGGCCAGCGACATCCACATCGAGCCGCAGGAGACGCGCGTCCGGGTCCGCTACCGGATCGACGGGGCGCTGTACAACGTCATGACCCCGCCCAAGCACATCCAGGCCGCCATCATCTCCCGGCTCAAGATCATGGCGGACATGGACATCGCCGAGCGCCGGCTCCCCCAGGACGGCCGGATCCAGCTCAAGGCGGACAACCGCGAGATCGACCTGCGGGTCAGCACCATCCCCACGGTGTTCGGCGAGAAGGTCGTGATGCGGATCCTCGACAAGAGCCACACGGTGGTCGGGATCGAGAAGATCGGGCTCCTCTCCGACAACCGCGAGCGCTTCGAGGCGATGATCGTCAAGCCCTACGGGATCATTCTGCTGACCGGACCGACCGGCAGCGGGAAGACCACGACGCTGTATACGATCCTCAACCGGCTCAACTCGACGGAGAGCAACATCATCACCATCGAGGACCCGGTGGAGTACCAGATGGCCGGGATCAACCAGGTCATGGTGAACCCGAAGGCGGGACTGACGTTCGCCAACGGGCTGCGCGCCTTCCTCCGCCAGGACCCCGACATCATCATGGTGGGCGAGATCCGAGACGAGGAGACCGCCCGGATCGCCATCCACGCCGCCCTGACCGGCCACCTGGTGCTGAGCACCCTGCATACCAACGACGCCCCTGGGGCGGTGACCCGCCTCGTCGACATGGGGATCGAGCCGTTCCTGGTGTCCTCTTCCCTGATCGGGGTGATCGCCCAGCGTCTCGTCCGGACGCTGTGCGAGCGGTGCAAGCAGCCCTATGCCCCGCCGGCCGAGGTGCTGGAGCGTCTCGGCGCCGGAATGGTGGCCGGCGACGGCCAGGTCCCGATCTACCGGCCCGTCGGGTGCGAGTTCTGTGGCAAGATAGGGTACAAGGGCCGGATCGGCATCTTCGAGATCCTGGTGGCCGACGAGGCCGTCAAGGCGCTGGTGACGAAGGGGGCGTCGGCGGCGGATATCAGGGCGGCGGCGACCCGCGCGGGGATGTGGTCGCTGGCGGAAGACGGCCTCGAGAAGATCATCCTCGGGATGACCAGTCCGGAGGAGGTCCTCGACGTGGTCTATGTTGATGACTGAGACGGCGCGCGTCGCGCGCGATGACACCCCAGCCGTGGGAGGCGCATGATGCAGATCAATGAACTGCTCAAAGAGACGATGGACGCTCAGGCCAGCGACCTCCATCTCACCGTCGGCCGGAAGCCCATGCTGCGGGTCTGGGGCAAGCTGCAGCCCCTCGAGCAGCACGAGGTGCTGACCCCGGAGGACACGGCGCAGCTGGCCTACAGCATGCTCAACGCGTTCCAGAAGCAGAAGTTCGAGAAGACCTGGGAGCTCGATCTGTCGTACGGTGTCCCGGGGCTGGGGCGGTTCCGCGTCAACCTGTACCGCCAGCGCGGCGCGACGGGCATCGCCATGCGGTCCATCTCTTCGTCGATCCCCAGCATCGAGGAGCTCAACCTTCCCCCGATCCTCCGGGACCTCACGCGCAAGCCGCGCGGGTTGGTCCTGGTGACCGGGCCGACCGGCCACGGGAAGAGCACGTCGCTCGCCGCGATGATCGATGCCATCAACAGCGACCGGGCCTGCCACATCGTGACGGTCGAGGATCCCATCGAGTATCTCTACGAGCACAAGAAGAGCATCATCAACCAGCGCGAGCTCGGCTTCGACACCCAGAGCTTCCCGAACGCGCTGCGCGGCGTGCTGCGCGAGGACCCGAACGTGGTCATGGTCGGCGAGATGCGCGACCTGGAGACGATCGGGGCGGCTCTGACGATCGCCGAGACCGGCCACCTCGTGTTTGCGACGCTGCACACGTCGAACGCGGCGCAGAGCATCGACCGGATCGTCGACGTGTTTCCGCCCTACCAGCAGCAGCAGATTCGGATCCAGCTGGGCCAGGTGATCGAAGCGGTCGTCTCGATGCAGCTCCTCAGCAACCTGAAGTTCCTGGCGCGGACGGGGGCCGGCCGGGCGGCCGTCCAGCGCCGGGCCGGCACCACCACCCTCGCGCGGACGTTTCCCACCCTGGAGGAGGTCGGCCGGGTGCCGGCGGTGGAGATCATGATCGCCACCCCCGCCATCCGCAACCTCATCCGCGAGGCCAAGACGCACCAGATCGAATCGACCCTGCAGACCGGGGCCCAGTACGGCATGCAGACGATGGACATGGCGCTGGCGGATCTGTGCCGGCGCGGCATGGTCAGCGTCGAGGACGCCCTCAGCCGGGCGATTCACCCTGAGGAACTGCGAAAGCTGATTCGCGAATGAGGCGCGCGGACGCGGGGGGCGCAGCCCCGATCGAGGGCGCCGGACGACGAGGCCTATGTCTCATGAGGGGTAGGGAGGGGAGGCGCCATGCCGCTGTATGAATACACCGCCCGAGACGTCACCGGCAAGGTCCTTGCCGGGGCGATCGAGGCCGAGAGCGATGCGACCGTCACGCAGAAGCTCCGGGAGATGGGGTTCTTCATCACCAACCTGCAGCGCAAGAGCGCGCCGGTGGGGGTGGGGGAGTGGTTCGCCAAGTTCAAGGGCATCGGCCTCAAGGACCTGGCCGTCTTCAGCCGGCAGTTTTCCACCATGGTCAATGCCGGTCTCTCGCTGGTCAGGACGCTCGCCATCCTCGAGGACCAGACCACGCAGAAGCAGCTGAAAGAGGTCATCGCGGCGATCCGGACCGATATCGAGGGAGGATCGACGCTCAGCAACGCGCTCGGCAAGCATCCGGCCGCCTTCAGCAACCTCTATGTCAACATGGTCAAGGCCGGCGAAGCCGGCGGCGTCCTCGACGACGTGCTCATCCGGTTGGCCAACTTCCTGGAGAAAGAGCTGGCGCTGCGCCAGAAGATCAAGTCCGCCACCACGTACCCGGTCCTCCTGGCCACGGCCGCCATCGGGGCCCTGCTCTTTATGACCGTGGTGATCATTCCGCAGTTCGCGTCGTTCTTCAAGGAGCTGGGTTCGAACGCCCAGCTGCCCCTGCCCACCCAGATCGCGATGGGGGTGAGCACGATCCTCCGCAAGTTCTGGTATTTGATCATCGCCGCGCTGGGGGGGACCTTGTACGCGCTCCGGACGTACGTGAAAACCCCTCAGGGCAAGGCGCACTACGACCTCGTCAAGCTGCGGCTGCCGATCCTCGGGGCGGTCAACAAGAAGATCGTCATCGCCCGGTTCAGCCGGACGTTCGGGACCCTGGTCGCCAGCGGCGTGCCCATCATGCAATCGCTGGAGGTGGTGGGCAAGGCGATCGACAACGTCTCGGTCGCCAGGGCCGTGGAATCGGTCCGCACCAGCATCCGGGAAGGCGAGAGCATCGCCGTCCCGCTGCAGGCGAGCGGGATGTTCCCGCCCATGGTGATCCAGATGGTCAAGGTGGGCGAGGAGACCGGGGCGCTGGAAACCATGCTCAACAAGGTGGCCGATTTCTACGACGCGGAGATCGATAACACCGTGGCGAGCCTGACCTCGATCCTGGAGCCGATCCTGATCGTGGGCATGGGCATCGTCATCGGCGCCATGCTGATCTCCCTGTACCTGCCGATCTTCAATCTGGCGCTGTCGGTCAAGTGAGGGATCGCCTCTCCGAGCGGGCCGCGCCCGGCGGGCGCGGCCCGCGACGTTCCCGGGGCTCTCCGGACGTCATCCCGCGGCCCAACGGACCGCGGCCTGAGCCGGAGCGTGCCGTCGGCGTGGGCCAGCACGTCCCGAACGCATCCCCCGCGCGGATGAGCCCGCCGCCGGGGGCCGGTGAAGCGCGCCCTGGCCGCCTGTGGACCCCAGCGAGGATGCGCGCAGGAGCGGCCCTCGGCGGGATTATCGCCCTTTCGGCCGGACTGCGGTTTGCGCGCCTGGGCCAGCCGAGCCTGTGGTCTGATGAGATGTTCGTGGTCTGGCTCGCGCGGTTCGAGTGGCACGATCTCCTGCGCCTCGTGCGGGCCGTCGATTTCCATCCCCCGCTGTATTACCTGGTGATGAAGGCCTGGATCGGGGTGGCGGGCGCGGGAGAAGCCGCGATCCGCGTCCCCTCGGCCGGCTTCGGTCTCCTGTGCGTCCCCCTGACCTACGCCGCGCTGCGGCGCGTCGCCGCCGAGCCGGTGCGCCTCCTCAGCGCCCTCCTGGTCGGCGTCTCGCCGTTCCAGATCATGGCGGGCCAGGAGGCCAGGATGTACACGTTGTTGGCTGTGCTCGTCCTGGCCGGCACGCTGGCGCTGACCGAAGCCGTCGCCCGGGAAGGCGCGGGGTGGTGGCTCATCTACGCCGCGCTCGCCGCCCTGACGGCCGCCACGGACTACCTGGGTCTCCTCGTCCTCGCGGCCCACGGCGTCTGGGTCGCCTGCTGGGAACGCCGGGTGTTCGTGCGCTGGCTTGCGGCCGCCGGGGGCGCCGCCGCCCTGTATGCGCCCTGGCTGCCGTCGCTGTGGGATCAGGCGATCCACTCGCACGGCCTGGATCAGATCGTCCTCTCGCACGGTGGGCCGTCCGCGTCCGGCGTCATCGTCTACCAAATACCGGTCGACCTCCTCGGGCTGTTCGCCTTCGGCGGATCGCTCTTCGGAACCACCGGGTATCTTTCGGGCGGTGCCCTCGGGCCGGCGGAGCGGCTCATCGTCCTCCTGCCGTTCCTCGCCGTCCTGTGGTTGGGCGCGACCGCGATGGCGTCCGACCGCCGCACCGCGGCCCTCCTCGGGCTCCCTCCGGCGGTGACGATCGCGGCAACGCTCGCGGCTTCTCTTGCGAAACCGGTCTTCCTGCTGCGGTGGTTCTCGTTTCTCGTGCCCTTTTACGCGGTGTTTCTCGCCCGGGGGATCGTTGCGGCCGGGGAGCGGTTCCGCGAGCACGGCGACCGTGTCTCCGTCCTCCTGGCCGCGGGTCTTCTCCTGTACTCCCTGCCGGTGCTGGACCGGTACTATCTCGACCCGCTTTCGCGCCCGTACCAGTGGCGCGCCGCGGCCGCGCTGGTGAAGGCGCTCGCCGGCCCGGGGGACTTCTTTGTGTACGCGGACGGGCCGGCGGAGCAGACCTTCACCTATTACTTTCGGGACGCGCACCCGTCCCTGAACCTGGATCCGGTCGACGGTGAGCCCCGCGGCCGGCGGCGGGATCCCCTCCCCGCGGCGGAGGCGCGCCGCCTGGCGGAGCGCTTCCCGCGCGTGTGGCTGGTGGTCAATGGCGCCCCGACCTCATCCGTGACCCGGCGCGCCCTTCCCGCGCTCGGCGCCGCGTTTCGGTCCGGCGGGTACCGTGACTTCCACGGCGTTGAGGTGTATCTGTTCGAAACGACACCCCTCCCCCCCACCGGGGGCGGATCCCCCCTTCGCCGATGAGCCACGCACCGATGACCCTGCCCCATCCCCAGCCGGGCGTGGCGGCGCCCCGCCCGGGCCGCGCTTGGGCCCTTCCCCGCCTGGACTCGGGAGGTGTCCTCGGAGGGATCATCGCTCTTGCCGCGGTCCTCCGCTTTGCGGGGCTCGGGCATAACAGCCTCTGGTTTGACGAGGCGTTTGTCGTGTGGGTCGGAGCGCACCGCTGGCAGGACGTGCTGCCCCTGCTCTCCGGCCACGACTTCCACCCGCCGTTGTATTACCTGCTCGTCAAGGCCTGGATCGGCGTCGCCGGCACGGGGGAGGCGGCGGTGCGGGTCCCCTCGGCCTGCCTGAGCGTCGTCTGCGTCCCCCTGACCTATGCCCTTGCGCGCCGGGTGGCCTCGGAGCGCGTGAGCCTCCTCAGCGCCTTGCTGGTCGCCGTCTCGCCATTCCAGATCATGGCCGGGCAGGAGGCCCGGATGTACCCGCTGCTGGGCGCGCTCACGCTGGCGTCCACCCTGGCGCTCGCGGTTGGAGTGGAGCGGGGAGGGGCACTCCGCTGGGCCGGATACGCCGTGCTGGCCGTGCTGATGGTCTACACGCAGTACCTGGGGTTCCTCGTCCTCCTCGCCCACGGGGTGTGGGTGGCGGGCTGGGAGCGCCGGCACCTCGGCGCGTGGCTTGCCGCGATGGGCGCGGCGGCGGTGCTCTATGCCCCCTGGGTCCCCGCCCTCTCGCACCAGGCGGCGGCTCAGCAGGCGCGGGCGTGGCCGCAGCAGGGTCCGGCGCCCTTCACCCTCAGCGCGCTGCTGGGGCTGTTCGCGTTCGGCGGGTCGCTCTTCGGCATGCCGAGCTACTTCCTGCCCGGGACGCTCGCGCCCATGGAGCGGTTCATCCTCCTTTCGCCGTTTCTCGTGATGCTGTGGCGGGGGGCGGTGTCGTTCGCGTCAGGCCGGCGCGGCCTGGCGCTGATCGGGCTCCCGCCCGCCCTCACCATCGGGGTGATGTGTGGCGTCCTGCTGGGGCGCCCCGTGGTGTACCCGCATGGGTTCTCGTTTCTGTCGCCGTTCTACGCGATGTTCCTGGCCCTGGGGCTCGTGGATGTGGCGGATCGGGTGCGCGGGCGGCGGGACCGGATCCTCGCCTTCCTCGCGGCGGGCCTGCTGCTGTACAGTGTGCCGGTGCTCGATCAGTACTATTTCGATCCGTCCTTCCGGCCCTTCCGGTGGCGGGCGGCGGCCGAGCTGGTCAGGTCGCAGGTCAGACCCGGGGATTTCTTCCTCTACGTCGAGGACGTGGCCGTGCTCCCCTTTGCCTACTACTTCCGGGAACCGCATCCCGCGATGGTGTTGCGCGCCGCCGAGGGGCTCCCCGGAGGACACGCCCGCCCGGGGTTCACGCGGACCGAGGCCGAGGCCCTGGCCGCCAAGCACCGCCGCGTGTGGCTGATTGCCACCGTGACGTTTCACACCCATACTCAGGACAGGCTGCTGCCGGCGCTGCGCAGCGCGTTTCACATCGCCGGCGTCCACGATTTCACGGGGACATGGGTGTATCTGCTCGAGGCGAACCCGGGCCCCGGGGCCGGCGTGGTCCGGCACCCGCCATCGCCCGCGGCGGCCCGGTGACGTGGCGCGCGCCGGGTGCGGCGCTGGCCGGCATCATCGCGGTCACGGCCGTCCTCCGGTTTTCCCTGCTCGGCCAAAACAGCCTGTGGTTCGACGAGGCATGGATGGCGTGGATCGGGCAGCAGAGGTGGCAGGACATCGTCCCCCTGCTCAGGGCAGGCGACGCCCACCCACCGCTCTCTTACTTCCTGATGAAGGCCTGGATCGGGATCGCCGGCGACGGCGAAGCCGCGCTGCGCTTCCTCTCGGCGTGCTGCGGTGTCCTGTCCGTCGCGTTGACCTACGCGCTGGCGCGCCGGATCTCTACGGAGCGGGTCAGCCTCCTCAGCGCCCTCGTGATCGGCGTCTCCCCCTTCGCCGTCATGGCCGGCCAGGAGGTCAGGATGTACGCCTTGCTGGGCACGCTGACCCTGGCCTCCACGCTCGCCCTCGTCGTCAGCTGTGAGCGGGGAGGGGGGCTCCGCTGGGGAGGATACGCGCTGCTGACCGCGGCCATGATCTACACGCACTATCTCGCCGGGCTCATGGTGCTGGCCCACGGAGTCTGGGTGGCGTGGTTCGAGCGCCGGCACTGCGGCTCATGGGTGCTGGCCGTGGGCGCGGCCGCCGCGCTGTACCTTCCCTGGGTGCCCTCGCTGTGGCAGCAGATCGCTCATGGGCACGGGACGCCCTGGTTCGAACGAGGCACCGCCTTCCTGGATCTCGGCGATCTCCTCGGGCTGATGGCCTTCGGCGGGTCGCTCTTCGGGATGGGGAGCTACTTCTTCCCAGGGACGGTCGGACCGGCGGGGCAGGTGCTGATCCTCCTGCCGTTTCTTGTCACCCTGTGGCGGGGAGCCGCGTCGTGGATGTCCGACCGGCGGAGCCTGGGGCTGGTGGGGCTGCCCCTTGTCGTCACCGGGGTCGCCATGGCATCGCTCTCCTTCGCGCGGGCGCTCATTTTCTACCCGCGATGGTTCTCCTTTCTGCTGCCCTTCTACGCCCTGCTCCTCGCCGGGGGCCTGGAGGACATCGCCGGACGGTGGCCGGGGCGGCGGGCCGAGGCGCTGGCGCTGCTCACCGCCGGTCTCCTCGCGTTCGGCGCGCCGGTGCTCGATCGCTACTATTTCGATCCAGGCTTTCGGCCGTACCCCTGGCGCGCGGCGGCTGATCTTGTGCGGCGGCAGGCCCGGCCGGGCGACTTCCTGCTGTTTGTGAACAGTTCGGCCGAGATCGCCTTTTCGTACTACTTCCGTGAGACGCATCCATTCCTGGCGCTGACGCCGATCGAGGCCGTGCAGGGTGCGGACCGGGCCCCGACGTTCTCGGAGATCCAGGCGCGGGCCCTGGCCAAGCGGTACCCGCGTCTGTGGATCATCGCCACCCCGCCGCTCACTCCGGGCATGCAGGAGCGACTTCGCGCCGGCCTGGACGGCGCCTACCAGGTCGTCGGCAGCCGGAGTTTTCCCGGGATCTGGCTGCACCTCCTCGAGGTCAGGCGCCCCGGGCCGCCCTCAACGCCGCGCGGGGGCTAAATGCCGTCGGAGATGGGTATCAATACAATCGGAGCAATGGTTCCCGGGAGGCCGTGGGGGGAGATGCGTGTGTTTGCGAGTGTTTCAAAACAATTGAGGCGAAGGGACCGGGGCTTTACGCTCATCGAACTGGTGGTGGTCCTGGCCATCCTGGGCATCCTGATCGCCCTGGCGGTGCCGCGCTACCTGGGGGCCCGGAAGAAAGCCTACAAGGCCGAAGGGGACAACATCCTCCAGGAGGCCAAGACCCTGGAGTGGGCCTACTACCAGCAGTACAATACCTTTGACAGCGCGGGGACTCAGATCGGGCTGTCGATGCCCGGCGGCGCGCACTGGGCCTCGCCCTCGTTCAACGGCAGCAGCCAGCTGATCACGATCCTGATGAGCGGCGCGCTGGCCCCGCTGGGCGGCGCCGACAGCATCTGGCTGTGGCTGTCCGCGGACGGGACGTCCGGGGCCCAGTCCTCATTCTAGACGCAGCACAGCGCCCCTGCGGGGCGCGGGGCGGCCCGACGAAAGTCGTGGTCTAATCCGAATCGCCGGTGGGTATCTTAATACCTGTGGTGACCAAGGACGACGGTGAACACGGAGGTGCAGAGGAGGAGAAGGGGGAGGTCGTAGGGGATCAGCCCAACAGTCGACACAGCGAATCTAGAACCAAATACAGAGCATCTTCGTAATAACTTGAACAAGGAGGAATGGAATCATGTTTCGGTGGTTTCGCAAGACGCTGACGCGCAAGGAGCACGGCTTCACGCTGATCGAGCTCGTCGTGGTTCTGGCCATTCTGGGCATCCTGATCGCCCTCGCCGTACCGCGGTACCTCAACGCCCGGAAGAAGGCCTACAAGGCTGAAGGCGACAACATCCTTCAGGAAGGCAAGACCCTGGAGTGGGCCTACTACCAGCAGTACAACACGTTCGACAGCACGGGCGCCGCGATCGGGCTCGCAATGCCCGGTGGCGCGCACTGGGCCTCTCCGTCGTTCTCCGGCAACAGCCAGCTGATCACGATCCTGATGAGCGGCTCGCTGGCCCCACTGGCCGGCACCGACAGCATCTGGATCACGCTGTCCGGGGACGGGTCGTCCGGCGGCGGCTCCACGTTCTAGGAACCTTCAAGGATAGACGTCTGAAGCGGCCGGGGGTCCACCCCGGCCGCTTCGGGTTTCCGGCGGCGTGGGGTGGGGAGCGCTGTGGGCAGGGGGTGGGCTGAGATCGGAACGCGCAGATTCCGGGTGCTCTTGCTCGTCGTCCTGGCGATCGCGGCCGAGACCCGGTTCCTGGGGCTGGCCGACCGCAGCCTGTGGTTCGATGAGGCGTACAGCGTCTCCGTGACACACGGCTCGTTGCTTCAGCTCCTCTGGTCTGTCCGGCTCTTTGACACGCATCCTCCCCTCTACTACTCGCTGTTGAAGGGATGGACGCTCCTCTTCGGGTCGGGAGAGATCGCCGTCCGCAGCCTCTCCGCCGTCTTCGGGGTCCTCACGGTCCCGCTGTTGTACGGATTCGCGCGGCGGATGGCCGACCGGGAGGTCGCGCTGGCCGGGGCCGCGCTGCTGGCCGGCTCGGCCTTTGCGGCGCGCGCGGCGCAGGAGGCCAGGATGTATCCGCTCCTCGGGCTTCTGGCCCTTGGGTCCTGGGCCTCGCTGCGGCTCGCCCTCGAGGCTGATCGAAGGCCGATCGAAGCGAGGAGTGGAGCCGAGGTCAGCGAAGAGTGGGACACAGGTCGGCAGCCACGGGCCCGTTCGTGGATCGCCTACGTGGTCACCACCGCGCTGATGCTGTACACGCACTACTTCGGCTTCCTGGTGTTCGCCTCGCAGGTGCTCTACCTCGCCCCCCGGCTGCGGCGCGATCGCCGGACGGTCATCGCGACCGGGCTGGCGCTGGCGGGCGTCCTGCTCCTCTTCCTCCCGTGGGCGCCGGCGTTTGTGCATCAAGCGATGTCGGGCCGGGGATGGCCGACGTTCAGGCCGTCGGTCGGCCCCGCCGCGGTCGTGGAAATGCTTGGGCTCTTCAGTTTCGGCGGGGAGCTGTTCGGCGCGGCGGGATACTTCCACGTGGCCCATCTCCCCCACTGGATGATCCTGGTCCTCACGCTGCCGTTTCTGGCCCTGGTGGGGACGGGGCTCTATGCCCTCCGGGGCGAGCGGGCCTGGTGCCTGGCCTGCTACTGGGCTGCTCCACTCGCCGCGGTGATCGCCGTGTCGCAGCGGACCAATATCTTCTATCCTCGGTACTTCTCCTTCCTGGCGCCGGCCTGGGCCCTGCTGATGGCGGCAGGCGTGGACCTCGTGGCGAGGTCCCTCCCACACCTCCCACGCCTCCGGCCGCTGAGCCCGCGGGCAATCGCGATCGGGGTGGTGATCGCGGTGCTGGCGGCGAACGCGCCGGTGATCAACGGCTATTCCTGGGAAGGGAACGACACGTACAACTGGCGGGCGGCCGCTCAGCTCGTGACGGCCGAAGCCGCTCCGAACGATTACCTCCTCTACGTGCCGGGCTTCGCCCAAACGCCGTTTGAGTACTATTACAAAGGCTCGATGGAACGGCGCCCGCTGTGGCCCGTCGAGAACTTCCTCATGGTGAGGGTGAAGATGAAGCCCGACCCCGCGCTCGGGGCGAGCTGGGTGCTCGGCCTCGCGACGGCCCATCCGCGCCTGTGGATCGTGGCGACCGTGCCTCTTCCCAACAGCGCCTACCTCCGCCTGAGGAATTTGCTGGCGTCCGGGTTTGGCGGCGCGCGGCAGTGGGATTTCCACTACGTCTATGTCTACGAACTCAGGAGCCTCCGCTACAAGGCCAAGGCGGCGCGGCCGTGAGCGGCGCACCGGCCCGGCGCAGGCCGCAGCGTGTCCCGGGGAAACGCGCAAGGAGCGCAGGCCGCTCCCCGGGGAGGAGCGCATCCGGGAGGAGCGCCGAGCAGGCGAGCAGCCCGGGCAGGTCCAAGAAGATGCCGGTGGTGTGGCTCGTGCTGCCGGCCTACAACGAGGCCGTCAATCTGCCCCCGCTGCTGGACCGGGTTGGGGCGGCGTGGACGGGGGCGTTCCCGTTCCGGGTCCTCGTGATCGACGATGGGAGCAGCGACGGCACCGCGGCCGCGGCGGAGGCCGCCGGCCGCCGGGTGCCGCTGGAGACCGTGCGGCACGCTCGGAACCAGGGGCTGGCGAGCGCGGTCCGGACCGGGATCCGCGAAGTGTGCCGGCGGGCGAGCGACGCCGATACGGTCGTCTTCATGGACGCGGACAACTCCCACCCGCCCGAGCTGGTGCCGCTCATGCTCGAGCGAATCGACGCGGGATCCGACATCGTCATCGCGTCGCGGTTCGTCCGTGGCGGGCGGGAAGAGGGGGTCCCGTGGCGGCGGCGGGCGTTGAGCCGGGCCGCCGGCGTGCTCTTTCGCTGCCTGTGTCCGATTGACGGTGTGCGCGACTACACGACCGGCTTTCGCGCGTACCGGGCGGGTCTGCTCAAAGCGCTGTGGGCCCTCCACGGCGACGCCCTCGTCGAGGCGGCGGCGTTCTCCGTCATGACCGAAGTCCTCCTGAAGGCCCGGGCGCTTCGTCCCCATGTGGCCGAGGTGCCGCTCGTGCTCCGGTACGACCTCAAGGAAGGCCCGAGCAAGATGCGGCTGTTCAGCACGCTCCGGGACTACGCGCGCCTCCTCCGCCGCGAGCTCCGGCCCCGCCGGCCCGACCGCGGCGCCGCGTGACGGACGTTCACCTTCCCCTGTGGGGGCGGCCCCGCACCCCGGACCACGCCGCCCGTCCCAACGCGCGGGAGGGAGCACGGACGGGCGGGCTCGAGCTCTGGTTGGTGCTCATCGCCTGCCTCGCCGCCGAGAGCATCGTGGGCGCCCTGCTCCTCCGGCAGGGTGGGTTCTGGTCACCCGATTCCGCCGTGCGCGTCGTCCAGGTGGAGAGCCTGCTCCGGGCCCGCTACCATGATCTCGCCGTGCCGTACCCCGCGGCGTCCCTCGATCCGGCCGGGCGGTATTTCCCCGCCGGCGGATGGTTTCGTTTCGAGCGGGGCGGACGATTCTACCTCGCCTACCTCCCGTACTTCGCCATGGCGGCGGCTCCGTTCTACCGCCGGCTCGGGCCTGCCGGGCTCCTGCTCATCCCTGCGGCCGCCGGGCTCGCCGCGGTCTGGATCACCTACGGGGTGCTGCGGCGCCGGGCCCCAGGGATGGCGTGGGCCGGCGCACTGGCGCTGGGTGTCGGCACGCCGCTCGTCATCTACGGCGCGCAGTTTTGGGACCACGCCCCGGCCGTCGCGCTGAGCGCCGGGGCGCTGGCCCTGGCGGTGGGGGAGATCGATCGAGACCCGGCGGCGCGCCCAGGGCGGCTCGCCCTGGCCGGCGTCCTCCTGGGGCTCGGATTCTGGATCCGGACGGAAGCGTATCTGCTGGCGATCGCCGCGGCGCTGGGCTGGATGTCGGCGTCCGCCCCTCCCCGCACCAAAGGGATCGCGGCCCTGGTCGCCGGGCTGGCCCTGCCGGCTGGGGTCCTCTGGGCCCTCAACACCGCTCTCTATGGAAGCCCGTTTGGCTGGAAGGGGCACGATCTCGTGACGACCAGGGTGGGCAGCGCCGTCCAGGCGGTTTCGGGACACACGCCGGCGGCGTGGGCCGTCGAGAAACTGGGCAATGCCTACTATCTGCTCGCGTCCCCAGACTTTTTTGCGTTTTCCCCGCGGGCGGTGGCCTTGGGATGCGCCCTCGCGGCCGCGCTGGTCGTGTCGGGGCTGCTGCTCCGGATCGGCGTCGCCCGCCGGCTGGCGTCCGTCACCGCGGCCGGCGGCCTCTGCGCCATCGGCGTGAGCGGGCTGATCGTCTCGGGACGGACCTTGCTGTCCGGCCTGCTGCCCGCAGCGCCGCTGGTGGTCCTGGCGCTCCTCCCCGGAGGAGCGGCACGGTGGGAGCGATTCCTCTGGGTCACGAGCGCGTTGTTCACCGCGGCGGTCATCGCGACCGGCACCCACGGCGGCCTGCAGTGGGGGCCGCGGTACCTGCTGCCCATCCTCCCGGCGTTGGTGTGGCTCGCCGCCGCCGCCGTCGCCAGGGCGCGCGATGCCGCGCCTCAGGTGTGGCCGGTGCTTCGCCGCGGCGCCCTCGGGATCGCCATGGTGAGCCTGCTCATTCAGGCGTCCGGGGTGGACCAGGTGCGGCAGGCGACGGCGCAGAACGCCCGCATCAACCAGTGGCTGCGAGGCATTCCCGCCCGCATCGTGATCACCCCGCTGGAGTGGTTGACGCTCGGCGTGGGCCCGCTGTATTTTGACAAGGACCTCATGCTGGTGAGGAGTCCCGAGGACTTCAAGGCGTTGGTGGTCCACCTGTCGGAGCAGCGCGTCGGGCATTGGGCGTACATCCCGTACTCCGGGCCCATCTTCGCACCGCATCTGGTGGAGCGCTGGACGGACGGCCGGTCGTGGCGGTTTCACGCCGATGACGACCGAACGTGGAACGGGATCCGGTTCGTGACCTTCGCCGGCGCAGCGGCCACGCAGGGCGCGCATCCCCCCTCCTGGGGCTCCACGCCAGGGGTGGCCCCCTTCGGGGGCTCCACACCAGAGTGGGGCAGACTGCACACAGAGGCTGCAGCAGGATCGCCCTGACCGCCGGCCCCCCCGACCGGCGGCTGACCGAGACCTCGACAAACCTGTCGACAAGTTCCATTGAGATGACTAGGCGGTGGGCAAGCGTGGTATTCCTCTAAGGAAGACTGCTGCGAGGAGGCTGTTCATGCCGGACCGAGTCGTCGTCACAGGCGCCACCGGATTTGTCGGGGGCCACCTCATCGAGTTCCTCCTCAAGCACACGAAAGCCCAGGTCTATGCCGCGAAGCGCCGGCGCAGCGAGCCGAGCCCGATGGAAACCCGGTTCAACGGCAGAGTGCAGTGGGTGGAGATGGATGTGACCGACGCCCACAACGTCCTGTCCACCGTGCGGAGCATCCGGCCGACCCACATCTTTCATCTCGCCGCCCAGTCGTTTGTCCCCACGAGCTGGCAGTCGCCGTCGGAAACGCTCATGATCAACGCGATCGGCACCGTGAACGTTCTGGAGGCCGTCAAGAGCCTCGACCTGGGCACGCGGATCCAGATCGCCGGCTCGAGCGAAGAATACGGGTACGTGAGGCCGGACGAATTGCCCATCACCGAGCAGAACCCGCTGCGCCCCCTCAGCCCGTACGGGGTCAGCAAAGTCGCCGCCGATCTGTCCGGGCAGCAGTACCACCGGTCGTTCGGGCTCCACGTGACCACCACGCGCGCCTTCAACCATACGGGCCCGGGGCGGGGCGAGGTCTTTGTGGAGTCGAGCTTCAGCAAGCAGATCGCCGCCATCGAGCAGGGCATTCAGAAGCCCGTGATCCGGGTGGGGAATCTCGACGCCACCCGGGACTTCAGCGACGTGCGGGATATCGTGCGGGCGTACTGGCTGGCGCTGGAGCGGGGCACGCCCGGGGAAGTCTACAACATCTGCTCCGGCAAGGCCCTGCGGATCCGGGACCTGCTGACCACGCTCCTGGATCTGTCCACGGTCAAGAACATCCAGGTCAAGCCGGATCCCGCGCGGATGCGTCCCAGCGATGTCCAGGCCCTGCTGGGAGACTGCACGAAGTTTCAGCGGGATACCGGCTGGAAGCCCGAGGTCTCGGTGGAGCGGACCTGGCAGGATCTGCTCACCTACTGGCGCGACCGCGTGAAGCAGGAACGGGTCGCCCACGCGGCCCCCTAGGGCGTTCCACCCGCCGTTCCCCTGCCGCCGGAATGCGCATCGGGGTGGACCTGGGCCACTGCACCGCCGCCTACGGGGGAATCGGCCGCTACGTCGAGGAGCTGACCCGGGCCCTGCTCGCCCAGAGGGTGTCCGCCGCCGGCCCGGACGAATTCGTGCTCTTTACGGGGGACGACGAGCCCGCCTGGCTTTCCGCCGCGGTGGCCGGGCCCGGCCCCGGGCGCGCGGGGCCCCGGCCCCGCGCGGAAACGCGGCACGCCCGCGCCGCCCACGCCACGCTGCGGGCCAACCTGTTTCTGGGCCCGCGGCTGGCAGGGCTCGGGATTCGGGTGTTCCACGCTCCCGACACGCTGGGGTTCCCCCTCACCAGCGCGCGGGGCGTCGCGCGCGTCGTCACGGTCCACGATCTGATTCCGCTGCTCCTGCCGGAGACCGTCACCCGCCGGCACCGGTGGATCCGGGGGGTCATGCTCTCGTGCGCGGTCCGGTGGGCGGACCGGCTGATCGCGGATTCGGAGGCGACCGCCCGCGATCTGGCCGACCGGTTTCCGGAGGCCGCGGACAAGACGCGGGTCGTCCACCTTGGGGTCGACCCGCGCTTTGCGCCTGCGACCGGGGAGGCCGTGGCGGCCGTGCGGCGGGACCTTGGCCTCCCGTCAGACTATCTGCTCTACGCGGGGGTCATCAGCCCGGTCAAGAATCTCGAACACCTCATCGAGGCCTACGCCATTCTATTGAAGGAAGACCGCGAGATCCCTCTCCTCGTCATCGCGGGGCGGCGGGGCTGGCTGGCCGACGGGATCATGCGCCGCGCCCACGAGGTGGGCCTGGGGGGCAGCGTGCGCTTCTGCGGGTTCGTCCCCGACGAGGCCCTTCCGGCGCTGCTGACCGGCGCGAGCGCATTTCTGTTTCCCTCCCGCTACGAAGGATTCGGGCTCCCGGTGCTCGAGGCCATGGCGTGCGGCACCCCGGTCCTGGCCGGCAACCGCGCCTCCCTCCCGGAAATCGCCGGCGGGGCGGCCGTCCTCGTGGACCCGGAGGATCCCGCGGGCATCGCGGACGGCATCCGCAGCCTCCTGCTGGACAGCGGCCGCCGCGCCCGGCTGGCGCAGCAGGGGATCGCGCAGGCGGGCCGGTTCAGGTGGGAAGAGACCGCCCGCCGCACGATGGCCGTGTACCGCGAGGCCGCGGAGCAGACCGCGCCCCGGTAACGACCCGGCCGGCCGCTACGTCGCGGAGGTCCGCGCGAGGTGCCGCTTGAACAGCACGTCCCGCGGCCGGTCCCCCCTGCGGGGGAGCGCCGGCAGCAGCGACTCGTGGGAGAGGCCGGGGTGGAAGTACGGATCCCCCGACGCCACGAGCCCGCCCATGTGGGCCAGCGCCCGTCGAGTGTCCGATGGGGGATAGACCCCTCCCCGCGTCGCGCCTTCGTCATGGCGCAGCCTGGCGAACGGCGTATACACAATGCGGTAGCCGCGCCCATGGATTCGCAGGCACATCTCGATGTCGCTGTACGCGATGCGGTAGCGCTCGTCGAAGCCGCCCACCTCGTCGAACACCTGCCGGCGCATCATCAGACACGCCCCGGTGACGGCGAGGTAGTCTCGATACCAATCGACAGAGCCGAAGAGGTCCACGCGCGTTTCGCCGGCCTGCCGGTAGATGTGGTGGGCGAGCCCGCGCAGGCCGACGACGATCCCGGCGTGCTGGATGGTGCCGTCCGGATACAGGAGTTTCGCTCCGACCGCGCCGATCTCGCGCCGATCCGCCCAGCGCACCATCTCTTCGAGCCAGTCCTGGTTCAGCGCCTCGGTGTCATTGTTGAGGAACAGCAGCAGGTCGCCGGTCGCCTCACGCGCTCCGGCGTTGTTGGCCGCCGAAAAGTTGAAGGGTCCGGGGTGCTCGAGGATGCGAATCCGCCCGTCACGCGCCAGGTCGGCGTAGTACCGGCGGGTGGCCTCGTCCGTGCTCCCCGTGTCGACGATGAGAATCTCGAAACGCGGGTACCCGGTGTGCCGGAGGAGTGAGGTGAGGCAGCGCCGCAGGAACGGTTCCCGGTCCTTGTTGGGGATGATGATGGAGACATGGCGATCGCCGGCGGGCCAGGTGAGGCGCACGACCCCCGGCGGCACCACGGCGGCGCGCGCCCCGGCGATCCCCTGCCGGCGGCAGTGCGCTTCCAGGGCCCGGAGGTCCTCGGGGCCCGGAGGCGCCGGCGGCGCCCCCGCCCGCGAGTGATACAGCACCCTGGCGATCCGGCGGATTTCCCGCGTCCGTTCCGAGCAGCGCAGGGCGAGGTCCCAGGGCCCGGCGCGGGCGACGTCCAGGCCGATGTCCTCGAGGAGGGTCCGTTTGATGAGCGCGTGGGCCAGGTAGTTCACCGACAACAGCATCTCCGGGGACCAGCCCGGCTTGAAAAATGGCGATGACCGCGTCCTGCCGTCCGCCGAGAGCGCGTCCTCGTCGAAGTAGATGATCTCGGCGCCCCGGTGCTCGTTCAGCAGCCGCGCCGCCTCAAAGAGCGCGTTGGGCGCCAGCGTGTCTCCCGCGGCGAGCCGGGCGACGAATTCGCCGGCGCCCCCGAACGGGATGGGGGAAGCGCCCGCGCCGTCGATGTGGACGCGCGCATCTTTCTCCACCCAGGCCGCGGCGAGACGCTCGACCTCGGCGCTTCGGGGCGGCCGGGCCGCGACCCGGAGTTCCCAGCGATCGTAGGACTGATCCACGGCAGATCGGATGGACGCGTCCAGCAGGGCGGGGGGGGCATCCTCGGCGGGGATCACCACCGTGAAGACCGGCCGGTACGGCATTGCCCGGGCGTCCACCCGTTGCCGGGCGAGGTCGGCGCCGGCCGGTTCGTTCCGCGCGATCCACGTCCGGTAGCCGACGGCCAGCAGCGGTCCGAGGAGGTGCCGGACGAACGCCAGCCTGCCCTCGCGTGTCCAGATCAGCCGCCACCGGGCCAGCGGACGCCGGAGTTCCCGTATCATCCTACTGAAAGGGGTACCCGGATCCCCGCCGCCCCGGCTGTGGCCGCGCCGCGCGGGGGTCTGTTCCCAGGGCCCCAGGGTCTCAGCGCCGGAGGGTAAGGGTATATACGATGCAAGACGTCGAGAAGATCTGCGCGTCCGCCCGCCGCACCGGGGCCGGCCGAGCGTTGCGGAAGGGCGCCCCCGGTTGCTCTTTCCACTATCGAATGCGATGCTGTGGCTGAATCCTGGGGAGGCTGGGGAGGATGGAGGAGAAGCCGTCGAGGCTGGTCGTCATCGGAGATGGCCCCTTCGCCGAAATCGCCTACGAGTACTTCACCCATGACTCCCCGCACAGGGTGGTCGCGTTCAGCGTGGAAGAAGCCTACCTGAAGCGCGACCGGCTCTTCGATCTTCCTGTCGTGCCCTTCGAGCAGATCGAACGGACCTGCGATCCGGCCGATCACGCGTTCTTCGTCGCCATCACCTACACGCAGGCCAATGCGCTTCGGACGCGCCTGTACGACGCGGCCAGGCGCAAGGGATACGCTCCCGCGTCCTACGTCAGCTCCCGGGCGTTCGTGTGGCCCAACTGCCGGATCGGCGAGCACTGTTTCATCTTCGAGAACAATGTGGTGCAACCTTTCGTGACCATCGGCCGGAACGTGGTCCTCTGGAGCGGCAACCACATCGGCCACCATTCGACCATCAACGACCACTGCTTTCTCTCGTCGCACGTGGTCGTCTCCGGTCTGTGCGAGGTCGGTGCATACTGCTTTCTGGGGGTGAATTCCACGGTGGCCGATCACGTCGCCATCGGCAACCACTGCGTGATCGGCGCCGGCGCGTTGGTGCTGGGCAACGTGCCCGACGATCAGGTGGTCGTCGGCATGTGGAAGAAGAGGCAGAGCTGACGATGCCCAGGGGCGCCCTGCCCGCCCGCGGTGGATGGGAGTGAAGTGGCGGAAGCAGGGCCACGTCTACGCGCCCGGCGGGGAGCGCTGGTGGGCCAGGAGCCACGCCGTGCTGCCGACCGCGGAGGTCGTCGACAACTGCATCCGCGTCTACTTTGCGTCGCTGGACGAGCACCGCTATGGGCGGATCGGGTATGTGGAGTTGGACGCCACGGACCCCCGGCGGATCCTCTATGAGGCGGCGGAACCGATCCTGGACATTGGTCCGCCCGGCGCGTTCGACGACTCCGGGGTCAATCCGTCGTGTCTCCTCCGCGTGGGCCGCCGCCGGTACCTGTATTACACCGGCTGGCAGCGGTGCGAACGAGTCCCCTATATGCTCTTTACCGGCCTGGCGACGGGCGACGCCGATGGGACCGTGTTCACGAAATACTCGCCCACCCCGGTGCTGGACAGGACGCCGGCCGACTCGTTCTCGCGGGCCGCGCCGTTTGTCCTGGCCGAACGCGGGGTGTTCCGGATGTGGTACTGGTCGTGCGAGTCCTGGTCACATGAGGAGGGCGGGATCCACTACACCGGTGTCATCCGCTACGCGGAGTCGGCCGACGGCATTCACTGGACCGCCGCGGATCGCCCCTGCCTGGGGCCGGATCGGCCGGATGACTACTCGGTGGGCCGCCCCTGCGTGATCGTGGACGGCGGCGTGTACAGGATGTGGTATTCGATCCGGAGCACATCGCAGGCCGGCTATCGCATCGGCTACGCGGAGTCGGCCGACCGTGTGACGTGGACGCGCAAAGACCGTGAGGCCGGCATCCACCCCGCGGAGAGCGGCTGGGACGCGGAGATGATCTGCTATCCATACGTCGTCGATGCGGGGGGCCGCCGGTACATGTTTTACAACGGGAATCGCCGCGGCGCGACCGGCTTCGGCTACGCGGTGCTGGACGCGTGAGCGCGGCGATGCGGGTCGAGTTGTACGCGGAAGACAAGAAGGGCGTGTGGGACGAGTTTGTCCGCAGGAGCAAGAACGGCACCTTCTTGTTCTTCCGTGATTACATGGACTATCACCGCGACCGCTTTGCCGACCATTCGCTCCTGATCAGCCTGCCGGACGGCGACCTGCTCTCGCTGCTGCCGGCGCACCGGGTGGGCGACACGCTGGTGAGCCACGGCGGGCTGACCTACGGCGGATTCATCACCGACGACCGGATGGGCTCGGTCCTGATGCTCGACGTGTTTGCGAGCGCCATCGGCTTTTCGAAAGCCCAAGGCATCCGGCGGCTCGTCTACAAGACGATTCCCCATATCTACCATCGCCTTCCGGCGGAAGAGGACCGGTATGCGTTGCTCAGGTTCGGCGCGTCGCTCGTGCGGCGGGACGTCCTCACCGTGAAGCGGCCGGGCGACCGAGTCGGACTGCAGGAGCGAAGAGCGCGCGGCGTCCGGAAGGCCGCCTCGCGCGGCATCAGGGTGGACGTGTGCGAGGACTACGAGGGATTCTGGCGGATTCTGGAGTGGAACCTGTCGACCGTCCACGAGGCCAGGCCGGTGCATTCCGTGGCCGAGATCCGCCGGCTGCATGCCAGGTTCCCGGAGAACATCAGGCTCTATGCGGCGTTTCTGGACTCGGCCCTCATCGCCGGGACGGTCATCTACGAGACCCCGACCGCGGCCCATGCCCAGTACATCGCCTCGTCCGAGGCCGGCCGATCCAGCCACGCGCTGGACCTGGTCTTCCACCACCTGCTCGACGCGGTCTATCGTGACAAGGCGTACTTCGATTTCGGCAGTTCAACCGAGAATGAGGGGCGGGACCTGAACGCCGGCCTGATCGAGTTCAAGGAAGGGTTCGGCGCCAGGGCCGTGGTCCACGACTTCTATGAATTACGGACCGAGCGCTAGACCACGATGTCGGGAGGGTCGGGATCGTGTCTGTGGATGAGTGCCGCCTGATCGACCTGCCGCGCGTCACAGACGACCGGGGCAGCCTGACCGTGATCGAGGGTGGCCGTCACGTGCCCTTCGAGATCAAACGGGTGTTTTATCTCTACGACGTTCCCGGGGGAGCCGCGCGGGGCGGTCACGCGCACAGGGCGCTCCACCAGGTCCTCATTGCGATGTCGGGAAGCTTCACCGTGACCGTGGACGACGGGGGCCGGCGGAAGAAATTCCGCCTCAACCGGTCCTACTATGGGCTGTATATGCCGCCGCTGATCTGGCGGGAGATCGACGACTTCTCCTCCGGGTCGGTCTGTCTGGCCGTGGTCTCGGACTTCTTCGATGAATCGGACTACTTCCGAGACTACGACGAGTTCCTCACGCGTGTGCGGGGTGGACGGTGAACATCCCTTTCCTGGATCTTCGGCCGGCCTACGAAGAGCTGCGGGGGGAACTCGATGCCGCCTACCGTCGGGTGATGGAATCCGGCTGGTACGTGCTGGACCGGGAAGTCGAGGGGTTCGAGCAGGAATTCGCCGCGTACTGCGGGGCGCGGCATTGCATCGGCGTGGGCAACGGCCTGGATGCCCTCCACCTCATCCTCCGGGGATGGGGGATCCGCGAGGGCGACGAGGTCATCGTCCCGGCGATGACGGCGATCGCCACGTGGCTGGCCGTGACGTATGCGGGCGCCACGCCTGTGCCTGTGGACTGCGACCCCCGCACGCAGACCCTCGACGCGGACCGGCTGCGCGGGGCCGTCGGTCCGCGGACGCGCGCCATCATCGCCGTGCACCTGTTCGGTCAGCCGGCCGATCTGGATCCCCTGCTCGAGCTCGGACGCCGTCACGGCCTGAAGGTCATCGAGGACGCCGCCCAGGCCCACGGCGCGGGCTACAAGGGGAGGCGGGCGGGAAGCCTGGGGGACGCCGCCGGCTTCAGCTTCTATCCGACGAAGAACCTGGGAGCGCTCGGCGATGCCGGCGCGGTGGTGACCAACGACGGCGACCTCGCGGAAAAGATCCGGATGCTCCGCAATTACGGCGCCAAAGAAAAATACTACGAGGTCATGAAGGGATTCAACTCCCGCCTCGACACCCTGCAGGCGGCCTTGCTCCGCGTCAAGCTCAGACACCTCGATGCCTGGAACGACAGGCGCCGGGTCCTCGCCCGTCGCTATCTGGGGGCCCTGGCGGGGATCCCGGGCCTCGGGCTGCCCCAGGTCCCGGAGTGGGCGGACCCCGTCTGGCACCTCTTTGTGGTCCGCCACGCGCGCCGAGATGAGCTCCGCGAACGTCTGCGGATGGAGGGCGTGGGCACCCTCCTCCACTATCCGGTTCCGCCCCATCTCTCCCAGGCCTATGGGGATCGGGGGTGGAAGACCGGCGCCTTCCCCGCGGCGGAGGCGTTCTCGAAGACGTGCCTGAGCCTGCCGCTCAGCCCCCATGTCACCGGCGCCCAGGCCGAGCGCGTGATTTCCGCGGTCAGAGGGTTCTTCAGCCGCAGCGCGCCGGGGGAGGCGGGACTGCTCCCGGTGGAATCGGATGACTGACATCGACCGCTACACGCGGGAGTACGTCAGGCACTACGACGAGGGCTCCTTCGAGCTGCATGCCATCGCCGCGCGGAGAGCGAGGGTGCTCACCTCCGTCCGGAAGTATGCGCACGACCGCATCCTCGAGGTCGGGTGCGGCATGGAGCCGTGCTTCCCGTATCTCGAGGACTACACGGCCTACGCCGTCGTCGAGCCGTCGGAGGACTTCGTCCGGCGGGCGCTGCGCTTTGCCGAGGGGAAGGCGAACGTTCGCGTGGTTCGCGGGTATCTCGAGGATGTCGTCGAGAGCCTGCGCGCCCAGGGGGCGTTCGATTTCGTCATCGTGAGCAGTCTGCTCCATGAAGTCCCCGATCCGCCGGCGCTGCTGCAGGCGATCCGGCGGCTTGCCACTCCATCGACGACCGTCCACATCAACGTGCCAAACGTCTATTCCTTTCACCGCCTGCTGGCGCTGGAAATGGGGCTGATCCGAAGCCTCTTCGAGCCGTCCGCCACGGAAATCCGGTTCCAGCGGCACACACGATTCGACCGGGAATCGCTGGTCAAGCTCGTCGAGGAGAACGGGTTTCGAGTCCTGCACTTCGAAACCTACCTGGTCAAGCCGTTCACCCATGATCAGATGGACGCGCTCCTCCGGCACGGCATCATCGACCTCAAGACGATCGCCGCGCTGGACACGATGACCAAATACCTGCCGCAGATGGGGTCGGAGATGTTCGTCGAGGCGAGGGTCCGCGGCTGATGCGGGAACTGGCCCTCGCCGTCCTGCAAACGGGTGGCGCGTCGCTCCTCACCCTCGGCTTTGCCGTGGTCGCCAACAAGATCTTCGCGGTCATCCTGGGGCCCGCGGGCATCGGGTTCATCTCGCTGGTCGGGCAAACGTACCAGGCCGCCCTGATGCTGGGCACCCTGAATGGGCAGACCGCGATGGCCCAGGGGATTGCCAGCCGGACGGAGGCCGGGCAGGCGGGATATCGCTCCACCGTGTTCTGGATTCTTCTCCTGGGCGGGGGAGCGGTCGCGCTGACCTTCCTCCTCTTCCCGTCACGCATCGCATCGTTCGTGATGGGTCGCGAGGACGGGGGGAGCGTGCAGGTGATCCGCTGGTTGGCCCCGGGCGTCCTCGCCGGCGTGGCGTCGACCTATTGCTCGGGGGTGCTCACCGGCCAGCGCGCGATCGGACGGCTGACGCTCCTCCAGATCGTCGGCGCCGCCGCCGCCGCCGCGCTCGCGTATCCGGTCGCGCTGCTGCTCCGGGGGGGACACCCCGCGGCGCTGGCGCTGCAGATCGCCGGGCCCGCCCTGGCCACGGGCGCGCTGGGGCTGGTCTTGGTCGGCCGCGGGGGCTGGTTGCCCAAGCCGTTTCGTCGCGCCGGTCTGGGCTTCGACGCGGGCGCCGCCGGGGGCTTTCTGCGATTGGCCGCCACGATGGTGTTCCTCGGCGTGGTCGCCACGGCCGTCCCCCTCGCGCTCCGGGCGCTCGTCGTCCGCCGCTACGGCCTTCCCGGAGCGGGCCTCTTTGACGTCGCCTGGACGATCAGCATGAACTATGTCCTGCTGGCGCTGGCGTCCTTCACCACGTACTACGTCCCCAGCCTCAGCCGGCTGGATGAGCCGCACGACCGGCAGGCACTGATCCATCGGGTCGTCCGCCTCACCATCATCTTGATGGTGCCCCTGGTCGTCACCACGACCGTGCTCAAGCCGGTGGCGGTGCGGGTCCTGTATGCGTCCGCCTTCGTCCCTGCGCTCGACATCATCCGCTGGATGCTGATCGGGGACTACTTCAGGGTGACGAGCTGGGTCTTCGCCCTGACGATGATTGCCTACGCCGATGTCAAGACCCTGATCTGGACGGAACTCGTGTGGGGAGCGCTGCAGGTGGGAGGGGCCGCGTTCGCGATCCTGTCCCTCAACGCCCTCCAGGGGGTGGGGGCAAACTTTCTGTTCGTGCACGGAACGTATCTCGTCTACATCCTCGCCTACGTCACATCGCGGCGCCACTTTGCGCTGGATCGCGCGACCGCGCGCGCATGGCTGATCGGTCTGGGGCTCATCCTGGCGGCCTCAGCGCACACCTGGTCCGATGTGGAGGTCCACCCTGTGCCGGCGGCAGCCTACATCGCGATCGCCCTGGGCTTTGCGTGGACGATCCTCACCTCCGAGGAGCGGTGCGGCGTGAGAAACGGCCTTCGGCGGGTGGTTCGCCGCTGCCTGCCCGATGCCGCCCCCGCGGCGTGAGCCGGGGGGGCGGCCGGGGTTCGAGCGGCTTATTTCGGCATCCGCCGCGAGCGCCAATCGGTCACGCTGGATGCCGGCGCCCAGCGAACGCCGAGGTACTTTCTGACCGCGTCGTCATCGGGGATCCGGGCGCCCGTGCCCGCGACCGCGGAGGGGATGTCGATCTGTTGCGCCATGAACGGCAACCCGATCACGTGATTGACCCCGCGCCGAACGCCGGCGGACCGGTTGATCCCCCCCCGGTGGAAGAGCATCGCGTCCAAGACGATGTAGGACCCCGAGGGGGCCTCGATCTGCGTTTCGAATTTCTGCACGAAGCGGTCGGGCGGGAACGCCGCGATGTGATGCGTTCCCGGGAGGACGAACGTGGCGCCGTTCTCGACCGTGAAATCGTCGACGCAGAAGAGCGCGTTGATCGCCAGCGGTTTCGAGCTGGTCCAGTGCTGATAGCTGAGATCGCGATGCCACTGGGCCAGGGCGTTCTTTCGATCAGGTCGGTTGATGATCCCGTTTTGCTGCAGCAGGACGAACTCCGGCCCGAGCACGCGCTTCGCGAGCTCGATCAGCGGGGGCGCCGCGGCCACGGCGATGAAATCCGGTTCGTAGGCGAGGACGCATCGGGCGATGTCGGCATCCCCCATGCGCCGCAGCACCTCGTCGCCCCCGATGTCGTCGACCTGCTTGGCGTACGCCCGTTCCAGGCCGGCCCGGAGCCCGCGAACGAATCCCGGCGCGAAGCCGCCGTCGAGGGTCGCGTACCCGTTGACCCGCAGTTCGGCGGCCACCTCATCGTAGATGTCGTCCGCCCGGAAGCGTTCAACGACTCCGTGCGTTCCGTGTTGTGTCTGTGTGGGCATCGCCTTCACACCCCCTCCTCTCGGGACTCCGCGACCGGGCATCGCCCGGATGCTACAATACCATATGCCCACAACAGAGATCTCTCGCGACCGGGGCGCCATGGTCCAGTGTAGGAACTGCCGGTCCGCCGGACTGAGCCTCCTCTATGACTTTGGTCGGCTGCCCCTGGGGGGGTACCTGCTGCCGACGGCGGCGCTGGCCCGCCAGGCCCCCACGTTCGCCAACGCGCTGGCGATCTGCGGTGCGTGCGGCCTCGTGCAGCAGGCCTCCGACAGCGCCCGAGAGGCGCTGGTCGAGCTCGTGTACTCAAACTATCAGCCGACCTACTCGATGTCGGCGGCGGTGCGGGCGTATCAAGAATCGTTGCTGGACACGGCGGTGCGGCTGTCGGGCGTCCAGAGCGGCGATGCCGTCATCGAGATCGGATCGAACGATGGGTATGTCCTGGGGTTGCTCAAACACCGGAGCCTGGCGCCGGTCGGGTTCGACCCCTCGATCGATCCGGCCCTGGCGCGGTCGGGCTACCGGATCTTCCGGGAGTACTTCGGCGCGGCATCGGCGCGCCGGTACGCCGGTGCGCACGGGACCGTGAAGCTCGTCATTTCACGGCACACCTTGGAGCACGCCTTTGAGCCGGTGGACTTCGTCGAAGGGATTGCGGCGGTCCTCGCTCCCGACGGCGTCGCCGTGCTCGAAGTGCCGTACCTGCAGTTGCAGATGATGAACAATCAGTTCCAGTCGATGGGCGTGCAGCATGTCTGCTTCTTCACCCTGGGCTCATTGTCGGACATGTTCGGCAGGGTCGGGCTCCGCGTGCGCGATGCGTGGTTCTGCCAGATGGATGGGGGCTCTGTCGTGGTGTGCGCGGGCACGCGCCCGCCGGCCGGCGCGGACGGCGGGAGGGCGGCGCAGATCGAGAGCGTCGAACAGATCCTTCGATTGCACGAACCCGCGGGATTCGGGCAGTTCTTTGCGGAGGTCGCCCGGCAGCGCACGGAGATTCGCGGGCTGACGGCGCAGTTCGCCGGCACGGGTCGCCGGATCGTCGCGTACGGCGCGGGGGGGAAGGGGCAGGCGCTGCTCAATCTGCTGGGGCTGGACACCCAGCTTATCCCGTACGTCATCGATGACACCCCCGGCTATATGGGGAAATATGTCCCAGGGGTGGGGACGGAGGTCGTGGCCCGGGATGATCCGAGAGCCGGGGAGGCGGGCATGGTGCTCATTACCGCCCCGACCCATATCCGGGAGATCGTCGAGCGAGACCGGGAGACGCGGGGGAGAGACAGGCTGTACGTGGCCACGGTCCCTCGGTTCCACATCGTCGACGTGTAGTGGGGCGCCGGGAGCCCCGCGCAGGGGAATGCCGGTGAAGACGACGGCCGCTGGTGGACGACGATTGGACAGGAGCCGTGAACGGTGCGCGCGGAAGTATCGCCTCGCGAAAGACCATGCGTTGAGGTACTTTCGCCGTCAGCAGGTTGAGGAAAGCCTGGTGTTCGCCCAGACGTCGGCGGCCTTTGCGCGGCGGTTTCACTTCGGGGTGTGGTCTGACGGCGAGCTCGAGGACCTGTTATCCTCGATCGGTGTGTCGATCTTCAGCCATCTGGCCGATCGTCCGGCATCCGGCGGGCGCAGCGGGTGCAAGATCCTCTACGTCGCCACCCATCTCGACGCGATCGGGGGGCACGGCGAGATTTTGCGACTCTGGCTGAAGCTGCTTTCCGGAACGCAGAATGTGGAACAGTATCTCCTCCCGACCGTCCGGGTGACTCCGGCGTTCTTAGCAAAGATCGAAGGCGCCGGGTGCGCCCTGCTGACCATCGGAGGAGAGACGCTGACCCAAAAGATTGAGTCCTTCGTCCGGCACTGCCTGGACGTGCAGCCCAGCCACATTGTTCTGTTTACCGACCCGGATGATGTCGTGGCGATCACCGCCGTCGGCGCGCTGAAGGCGCACCTGGCGCCGCGGGTCATGCTCTGCGATCACGCCGACCTCGCCGTTTGCCTGGGCAGGCGTATCACGGACGTCCTGGTCGAGTTCAGCCCCGCCCAGGTGTTTGTGTCCCGGACGCTCAGACAGTATGCGGGGAGCCTGGCGGTCGTCCCATTGACGACAGATCTCGCGGACGGTGGGCTGTCGACGCCTGACCCCCGGGAGGCCGGAGCGTCCACGTCGTCGTTATCGATCGCCAGCCCGTGGAAGATTGTCCCGGATGGATCCTGGGACTACTTTGCGGCCATCAGGACGATCCTGGAACGCCATCCAACGCATCGGCACGTCCTCTTGACACAATCCGCCGACGCGATCACCGGAGCGCTTCGGCACTGGCCGAAGCGCCTCTTGGAACGGCTGATCGTGGCCTATGATGTGACCGGCCTGGCGCCCTACTATCGCCGGGCTGATTTTTTGATTGAGACGTTTCCATTTTCGGGCGGGCAGGTGAGGGTCGAAGCGATGGCGTTCGGCCTCCCCATGATCTTTGTGCGCAATCCTCATCTCTCGCTCATGATCGCCCACTCTGGGATCGACACCATCGCGGGGAGCTATCCGTTCATTGCCGACTCGAACGACGATGTTGTCGATCACGCCGACGCGCTCATCACACATCCCGATCTGAGACGGCACTGCGGCCGGCTCTTGAGCGCGATGTTTCGGCAAGGCTTTCCCCCCGAGCTGGTCCGCTCGAAGCTCGAGGCGCTCCTCAAAGGCGCGTCTTCGTGCGAGGATCCCGGACGCGCGTCCGAGATGGCCGAGACGGAGCATGTCGATGAGGAGTACCTGCTCTCGAGAGACCTTGATCGTGCGCAGTGTCCCAGCCCGTTCCTCAGTGTTGGCCGGGACATGATGCGGACGGGCAAGGTTCGGGTCGGCGTGTTGTTCGACTGCCTGCGCCACCTGATGCCGGAGGATTGGCTGTGGGCCTGGAAACGCCTGGCACGCCGCGTGGCGGGGGTGTGATGTCGTCTGGTGATCGGTTTTGGGGTACCAGTTCTGTCGGAAGCTCGTTGCCGGTGATCCCCTGAGCACAGGAAGACGCGATGCAGGCTCAGCGTAGCATCCACACACCCCAGCCCTCCGGCCGTGCGAAGGAGCCGCGCCCCCGCGGCGGGGCGCCGCTGGTGAGCGTGTGCATGCCGTCGTTCAACCATGCGGCGTTCCTCCCCACAGCCATCGAGAGCGTGCTCAAACAGACCTATCCCTACGTCCAGCTCATCATCGTCGACGACGGCTCGACGGACAAGAGCCTGGAAATCGCCCAAGGCTACGCGTCGCGCTACCCGGAGCGGGTGCAGGTGTTCACCCACGAGGGCAACGCGCATCGAGGCGTCTCCGCGACCGCCAACCTCGCCTTCCAGAGATCGAGCGGCGGCTACTGGTGCGGGCTCTCCTCCGACGACGCCTTCGTGCGGGATAAGGTGGAACGGCAGGTGACGTTCCTGGCGGAGCATCCCGAGATCGGGCTGGTCTACGGCCCGGCCACGGTGATCGATGCGGACGGCCGCCGGGTGGGGCTCACGTTCGCGAGAGACCTGTCGCGCGAGCCCGATCCCCTGCGGTCGCTGCTGGAGGGGAACTACCTGCATCCACGGACGGTGATGGTTCGCCGCGATTGTCTCGAGAAGGTAGGGTTGCGCGACGAAAGTCTCGAATACGACGACTGGGAACTGTGGATCCGGATCGCGGCCCACTACAAGATCGCATTCCTGCCCGGGCCGGTGGCGTATTATCGCATCCACCCCACGAGCACGGCAATCGGGCAGCCGCCCGAGTTCCACCGCGACCGGAATCTCGAAGTGATGCAGGCCCTTGAAGCGAAGACATTCAAGGTCGGCGGAGCCCTGGTCAACCCGTTCAACAGGGCCATGATCAAGCTCAACCTCGCCTACCTGTACTTTTGCGCGGCCGACCTGAACCGGGCGGCCGAGGCGATGAAGGCCGCCATCGCCATCGACCCCGCGGTGCTCCTGGAATATCGCTTTCTTGCCGGATGGCTCATTCGCCGCCAGCGCGAAGTGGCGTTGTTCACCCGCTCCGAGGCGAGAGACTACATCGGCTGGTTCACCGCGCACGCCTCAGTCTACGCGCCCACCGATATGCGCCGGACGGGGGCGCTCGACGCGATCTGGCGGCTGAAGTTCGCCCTGCTCCTCGGGAAGTACGGATTTGTCTCGAGGCAGTGGCTGCGCCGCGGGGAGCTCCTCCTCGAAACCCTTCGGGCAAAATGGCGGCGGTGAAGGCCTCCCACAGGGACCACGTTGCGGATGTGGGAGTCCGCTGATCGCCGGAGGCGGCGCCGCCGCCCCGCCGGGTCTCGACGGTGAACGTCCTCCACGCGGTCCGGCAGTTCTCTCCCTCAGTCGGCGGCATCGAGAGCGCGGTCATGGCGCTGTGCGGCCGGCTCCGGCGGCGGGGGCACGAGTGCGAGATCGTGACGCTCGGCCGCCTCTGGGACCACGCGCACCCGCTGCCCTCGACCGACATCGTCGAGGGAGTGCGTGTGCACCGGATCCCCTTCGTCGGGGGGCGCCGCTTCTTTGTGGCGCCCGGGATCTTGAAATTTGCCGCCGGGCATGCCGTCATCCACGTGCACGCGATCGATTTCTTCCTCGACTTCCTCGCCGCCACGCGGTGGCGCCACCGGACCCCTTTGGTGGTCTCCACCCACGGTGGGTTCTTCCACACCGGATGGGCGACGGCGGCGAAGCGGATCTACTTCCAGACGATCACCCGCCTGGCGCTGACCCAGGCGGCGAGGGTCATCTGCGACAGCGGGCAGGACGACCGGCTCTTCGCCCCCATCGTCCCCGCGGAAAAGCGGGTGACCATCGCCAACGGCGTCGAGGATCTCTTTTTCCAGATCCGCAAGTCCGTGGACCCCGGGCTGCTGGTCGTGGTGGGCCGCGTTGCCGGTCACAAGGGGATCGACCGGGCCATCGGCCTCCTCCCGAGGGTCCGTCAGGCGGTCCCCCAGACGCGTCTCGTGATCGTGGGACCGGACGTGGAGGGCCTGCGCGCGCCGCTGGAGGGGCTGGCGCGTGAGCGGGGAGTGGCGGCGGGCGTGACCTTCGCCGGCGCGGTGGACCGGGCTGCGCTGACGGAGTACCTGGCCCGGGCGCACCTGGTGCTGGCGCCGTCGATATACGAAGGGTTTGGGATCGCCGTGATCGAGGCGATGGCGTCGGGCAGCCTCGTGATCGCAAACGACATCGAGGCGCACCGAGAGCTCATCCGGACGGACGTCAATGGCCTCCTCGTGGACTTCAGCGACGAGGAACGCGCCGCGGAGGTCGTGGTGCAGGCGCTCCGGCTTCCCGCCGCGCATCTGGCGGGCATCGGGGAGCGGGCGCGCGCGGCCGCGGCCCGTTTTGGCTGGGACCTCGTGGTGGACCGCGTGGAGCGGGTGTATCGCGAAAGCGCGACGGCGGAGGCGAGGGGGTGAGCGCGGGCGGCGCGTCCGACGGGCAGCACGGAGGGGAGGGGCCCCGCCCGGTCCGGCGGGTGGGGCTGGGGGGGGTCATGTTCGACGATGTCAATCTGGAGGAGGCGGTCGCGGGGCTCGACCGCGCAATCGCCGGTGGGATCCGGGGGTACGTCGTGACGATGAACGTCGATTTCGTCGTGCGGTTCCGGCAGGACGCCGCATTTCGGGTCGCGTGCGAGCGGGCCGCGCTGCGCGTGGCGGACGGGATGCCGATCATCTGGGGCACGCGTCTGCTCGGCCGGCCGCTCCGCGCCCGGGTCGCCGGCGCCGATCTCGTCCCGGCCCTCTGCAGGCTCGCCGCGGGGAGGGGGCACACGGTGTTCTTCCTGGGCGGGAAGCCGGGCGTCGCCGACATGGCGGCCCGGCGGCTCGAGGCCCGATTTCCGGGGCTGCGCGTGGCGGGGACCTACAGCCCTCCGGACCGGTTCGAGCCCGAAGGGGCGGCGGCGGAGGCGGCCGTGCACGTGGTGAACGAGGCCAGGCCGGCGCTCCTGTTCGTGGCGCTGGGATCGCCGAAGCAGGAGCTCTGGGTGCACCGTCACTGGGACCGCCTCGACACCACCGTGGCGCTGTGCGTCGGGGCCGCGCTCGATTTTGCGGCGGGGACCCAGGTCCGCGCGCCGGGCTGGATGCAGCGGGCCGGGCTGGAGTGGCTCTGGCGGCTCGCGCTGGAGCCCGAACGCCTCTGGAAGCGCTACCTCGTCCGGGACGCGGCGTTTGTGGGCATATTCCTCACGGAATGGTGGAGAGAGCGCATCAAGACCCCCGGAAGGTGACCGCGCGCCCGCTCTGGCTGCCGGCCGGGTTGGTACGGTCGCGGGCCTGGGCGCGGACGGTGTCGCTCCTGGCGCTTGCGGCTTCGGATCTCCTGGCCCTCGCCGCCGCGCTGGGCATGGCGGTCGGCGCGCGCATCTCGCTGCTCCCGGTGCTTTCCCGGGGGTTTGAGCGGCCGACCTACCCCCTCGCCCACTACGCGGCCCTGTGGTGGATCCCCGTCGTCTACCTCACCGCCCTCGCGTACACGGGACTCTACACCCGCAGAGACCCCTATTGGGAAGAGGTCCGCCGCTGCCTGCAGGCGGCCACGATCGCGGTCGTGCTGATGTTCGCCGCGTTGTCGGTGGCGAAGACCGGCGGCGATGTCTCGCGGCCGGTGGTGGTCCTGGCCTGGGGGATCCTGCTCGTGGTCCTGCCCCTCTTGAGGGGCGCCACCAAGGAGGCGTTGTTCGCCGCGGGGCCGTGGCGCAAGCCGGCGCTGCTCGTGGGGCACGGACGGCGGGCCGCGGCGCTTCTGGAGGCGCTCCGCCGCAACCGCACCCTCGGGTATGATGTCGTGGAGACGATCGCCGATCCGGCGGAAGCGCCGCACCGTGCGGTCGCGGCCGGGGCGCGGGAAGTGATTCTGGCGATCCCCGAACTGGGCCGCGCCGAGTTCCTGCATCTCGTGGAGCGCCTCCGAGAGGTGGCCGAAAACGTGGTCATCGCGCCCGATCTCGCCGAGGCGCCGGTGCTGGGCGTGGAGGTCATCGGGCTGCTCGAAGATCGGGCGCTGCTGCTGCGGGTCCCCAACAATCTCCTGAAGCCATGGAACCTGGCGGTGAAGCGAATCTTCGACCTGGCCGTGGCCTCCGCCCTCGCCCTGGGGCTCGCGCCCTTCGTGGCCGCCGCGGGCCTGGCGATCCTGTGGGAGTCGCGGGGGCCTGCGTTCCACGTCGAGCCGCGGGTCGGGCGCAGGGGGATCCCCTTCGCGTGCTACAAACTGCGGACGATGTTCCGGGACGCCGACCGCCGTCTCGGGGCGTATCTCGCGGCCAATCCGGAGGCGGCCGCCGAATGGCAGCGCTTTCGGAAACTCAGGACCTACGATCCCCGGGTCACCCGCGTCGGCCGGTTCCTGAGACGCTATTCGCTCGATGAAATTCCACAGCTGCTGAACGTGATGCGCGGCGAGATGAGCCTGGTGGGACCGAGGCCGTACCTCAGCCCGGAGACGGCGTTGATCGACCACGACGGGCTGACCGATGTCCGGCCCGGGATGACCGGTCTGTGGCAGGTGAGTGGAAAGAACGCCCTGGACCTGCGCGAGCGATCACGCCTGGATCGGTGGTATGTGAACAACTGGTCGTTGTGGCTGGACGTCATCGTTCTGGTGAAGACGGTCCCGGTGATCCTCGGGGCCAGATGACGGCTCTCCCCCAGGAATTCTCTGAGGTCGTGCGAATGTTTGGGGGACCCCGGGGCGACGGCCGCATCTGGGGCCGGCAGTTCGATGTCTAAGCAATGCGGGATTGCGGCATACAATTTACGGCATACATGCGGCACAAGGGAGCCGCTGCCCGCGCGCCCGATGCCTACGGCGTGAGCCAAGACGTCCCGGGGCCTGACCACCATCGCGAACGGGTGTTCGCATTCAATTGCAGGACCCGGAATTGGAAAGGCGAATAGGGGTTCGTGCCACCGTGAAGGAGGCTCCAGAGTATGGGTCTGTTCGGGAGCCGGTCGTCTATCGGGCTCGATCTGGGGAGCCATACCCTCAAGGCGGTTGAGGTGGTGCCGGCGGGCGGTGGCCGGCATAAGGTCGCCCGCCTTGGGGTCATCCCGACCCCCCAAGGGGCCATCGCCGATGGAGCCGCCGCCAGCGCCGAAGTGCTCGGCATGGCGATCCGCAACCTCCTCACCACCGCCGGGATCAAAGGCAACCGGGTGGTCACCGCGCTGGGGGGCGAAGCCGTGATCGTGCGCGAGCTTAAGCTCCCCGAGATGCCGGATGCGGAACTGGAGCAGGCGGTCGCCTACGAAGCCGAGCGATATCTGCCGTACGGCGTCAAAGAGGTCAGCCGGGACTTTCAGGTGTTGGGGAAGGCCGCCGAAGAAGGGCAGGTCGAAATCCTTTTGGTGGCCGCGCGCAAGGAAGTCGTGGACCGTCAGCTCGCGGCCCTGCACACGATCGGCCTCTCGGCGTCCATCCTCGACGTCGCGCCGTTTTCGATGCTCCGCTCCGTCGCGCGCCGGGACGGCCAGGCCCAGGGCACCATCATCTACGTCGATCTCGGCGCGGAGAGCTCGGACATCATCATCATGGAGGGCGAGCGCCTGCGCCTTGCCCGAAACATCTCCACGGGCGGCACCGCCGTGACCAAGGCCATCGCCGACGCCCTCAGCCTCGAGCTCCCGGCGGCGCAAACGCTCAAAGAAGAGCGGGCCCAGCTCCTGCTGGAGGGGCAGCAGCCGGGCGACAACACGCTCGTCCAGGTGCACGAGGCGATTCTCCCGGTGATCAACAGCATCTTCACCGAGGTCCGCCGGTCGCTCGACTACTACCAGACGCGGTCGCGCGGGCAGGCGGTCAGCAAGGTCATGCTCACCGGGGGAACGGCGAAGCTCAAGAACCTCGCCCCGTTCCTCAGCGAGGAACTGGGGCTTCCGGTGGAGATCGGGAACCCCTTTGCCAGCTGCAGCGCGGACGCGTTCCCCAAGGAGTACCTGAGCGATGTCGGCCCGATGATGGCTGTGGCCGTGGGCCTCGCCCTGAGGGGAGAGTAGGCCGCGATGATCACGATCAACCTCCTCGCCCCGGGACGGCGCCGGCCGATCGGTCCCACGCCCGGCACCATGCTGGCCTTCCTGGTCACGGCGGCCCTCGTCGGCGTGATGATCATGGTCACCATTTTCCTGGGGACCAGGGCGGGCGCGCTGCACCGGCAGGTCAACGACGTCAACAAGAAGATGGAGGCGCTGCGGCCCATCGCCCAGGAGGTCGACCGGCTGGAGCAGACGCTGCGCAGCCTGCAATCCCGTCAGGCGGTGCTGCAGGCGCTCCTGTCCAGGCAGTTGCCGGCCACGGACTCGCTCAGGGCGCTCCGCACGGTCATTCCGCAGGACGTCTGGCTGATCGACCTGGCCACGTCCGGCGCGCGCGGGGTGACCTTCGACGGGTACACGTTTACGTACAGGTCGGTCGCGCGTTTCATGGTCGCCCTCAAGGACTCCGACAGGTTCCGCAACATCGACCTGACCACGACGCAGAAGGAGAAGATCGGCGAGCGCGATGTGGTCAAGTTCCAGGTGACCGGGGAACTGGCGCCGGTGAGCGCCGGCGGGTCGAACTCCCTTCCCGGGCTCGCCGTCACCGCCCCCGGCGGCAACGCCTCCGGCAATCCGGGCGCGCCGCCCGCGGGGACCGCGCCCACCCGGCTGGTCGTTCAGAAGACCGGTGAGGCGCAATGAAACCTCTGACGGCGCGCGACAAGCTCGTTGTGTGGGCGCTCGCCCTCGTGGCGCTGGTCGTCATCTTCTACTTTTATGTCTATACGCCGAAGACACGGGAGATCAACACGGTCTCCCGGCAGCTGAAGACCGCGCAGACAGAACTGGCGCGCCTGCAGGCCCAGGCGGCGCGCAAGGAAGAACTGGACCGGAGGGTGCAGCAGATTCAGCACGACCTTCAAGACATCGAAGCCAAGCTCCCGTCCGCCCGCGAGATCCCGGTGCTGCTGGTGCGGCTCGAGACCCTCGCCTCGCAGGTCAGCGCGAACCTGATCCTGATCAAGCCCGGTCCTCTGCAGAATTCTCAGGGGGCGGGGGCCCAGCCGCCCCCCCAACCCGGCCGCCCGGGCACGCCGGCGCCGGCGTCGGCGCCGCTCTCCTATCAGACCTTTTCCCTGGAGCTCAACGTGGAAGGCCCGTTCGATGTCATTTCGAACTTCGTGCATGGAATCGAGACGTTCCCCCGGTTTATCTCCATGACCGACCTGCGGCTCAGCCCGGCCGCCAGGACGGGACAGTCTTCTCCTGAGCGACCGATGCTGACCCTCGGACTCCAGGCGACCACCTATGTGGTGCCGGAAAGCGCGGGGAACCGATGAAAAAGGTCCGTCCACTGCTCGGGTTCCTCGTCGTCATCGCGGCGGGCCTTGCCTACGTGAGCCACGGGAACATCTCGCGCCTTGCGAGCCTGCCGAGCGTTCTGATGCGGCCGCCCCGGCCCGGAGCCGCGACCGTTCCATCCCGGGGGCCATTGCCGGTGACCGGCAAGCCGGGTGCGCCGTCCGCCGGGATGCCGGCGGCGAGGCCGGGGGCCACGCAGGCCGCAGCGCCTGCCGGGCCACCGGCTGCATCGCCCGGCGCTGCGCGGGGTACGCCCGGCGGCACGCCGCCCGCCCCATCGGCGGCTGCAACGGCGAAGGGAAGCCCCACGCCGGCCGGGGCGGGGCCGGCCGCACCGCTGCCCGGAACCCCCGGGAAGCCGCCTCAGGGAGCGTCGCCCACGGGATCCCCGTCGGGGGCCCCCGCTCCCGCGGGGGGCCCGGCTACTCCGGGTAAGCCTGCGGGCGGGGCTGCGCCGCCGGGTGGGGAGCCGCAGCCCGGATCTCCTGCGCCGGCCGCCCAACCCCCGCCGAATCCCAACTCAGAAGCGGTCGTCGTGGGGTCCGGCCCGCGGGGGCGCCAAGATCCGTTTGTCCCCCTGGCGTCGCCCGGCACCGGCTTTGGGGGACCCGTCCCATCGATGCCGCTGCCGCCCCTGCCTGGGCAGCTGCCGCAGCCGCCGGGATTCACGACTCCAGGGATGGGCGGGGGCGCAGGCGGCCGCATGCGCGTGGCGGGGATCATGGGCGCTCGCGATCGGGTGGCCATCATCGAGTCGGAGGGCAGGACCTACATCGTTGGGGTCGGCGAGCGGGTGGGCGGTGCCACCGTCGTGTCGATTGAGTCAGAAAAAGTTGTGCTGAAGGAAAATAATGTGACGTTTGAGCTGAACATCGGAGGTGAGCAGTCATCATGAAGGTTCCTTCGCGGCGCTGCCGCCGATCCGCCGCCGTCGGACTCACGCTGATCTTCGCCCTCGCTCTCTGGCCGGCGATCCAGGTCCAGGCCGCGCCCGTGAAGGTGACCGGGATCAACCTGAAGGAGGTGGCCTCCCAGCTCCTGGTGGCGATTGTGGCATCGGGGCCGGTGCGGTACCAGGTCCGCGACGTCCAGCCCAACTGGATTGTCGTCGATGTGCCGGGCGCGCAGCTTGGGATCCCGCCCGGGGAGGTGCCGGTGGCGCGGGGCCTCGTCACAAAGGTGCGGGTCGGGCAGTTCGAGCCCAACATCGTCCGGGTGGTCCTGGAGCTCGTCCAGCCGATCAGGTTCCATCTGACCGCCTCTCGGGATCGGGCCGCGATTCTCCTCGGCATTCCGACGGTCGTCGGCGGCCAGCCGATTCCCCCGCGCGCGGAACCGACGCAGCTGCCCCTGCCGCCGGCGACCCCACCCGCCACGGCGCCCCAGCCCGGGCCGGCGATGGGGTTCGATCAGAAGATCAGCCTTGAGCTGCGCAATGTGGACATCACCGACGTGCTGTCCGCGCTGGCCAAGCTCGCGCACGTGAACCTGGTCACCGACGCCGGTGTGCAGGGGAGGATCACCGTCCGGCTGACGGACGTGACCTTCGCCGAAGCCATGCACCTCATTCTCGATCCGAACGGGCTGGGGTTCCAACTCATCGGCTCGAACATGATCGTCGCGAGGAAGGAGAAGTTGACCGGCATCCGCCAGCACCGGGTGACGAACATGCTGGCCAGCACATTTGTGGCGAGCTACCTGGCGCCGCTCACCGGCGTCCCGAAGGAAAAGGCGGTGGTGGATGACGCCACGAACTCGTTCTTCCTCTTGGGGTCGGACGACGACCAGACCAAGGTGGCGGCGCTGCTGGCCCGCGTCGACACGCCGGTCGAGCGCGCGATCACCCGCCGGATCAAGTTGAACTATCTCGATGCGTCGGCGTTCGTGGACCTGCTGACGACCCGGCTCCCGGACTCCGCCAAATCGGCGAAGATCGACAAGGTGAACAACGCGGTCGTCCTGGTCGGCTCGGCGGGGCAGATGCAGATCCTCGATTCGTTTCTGGAGCAGGTGGACACGCCCCTGCCCCAGGTCTTGATCGAGTCGATGGTGGTCGAGGTGCCTACGGAAATCACCAAGAACCTGGGCGTCGCCTGGCAGACCGCCGAGCCGCTGACGCTGCAGTGGACCACGCCCGCGCCCCCGACGTGCTGCGCGGTCATCCAGGCCCCCAGTATCGCCAATATCCTGATCTCGACCCCGGCGATCCTGTTCACGCTGAACAACCTCATCCAGGAAAACAGGTCGAAGCTCCTGGCCAATCCCCGTCTGGCGGTCCGCGACGGCGAGACGGCGAAGATGAACATCGGCGACAAGATCCCGTTCCAGGTCGTGAACGCGCAGGGCGTGCCCTCGGTGATCATCATCGAAGCCGGGGTCCAGCTGGAGGTCACGCCGCACATCGGCACGGATGGGTTCGTGACGCTGAAGATGCATCCTGAGGTGAGCAGCATCAAGACGGCGCCGGCCCCCGGGGTGCCGCCGACCATCGCCACCCGCGAAGCGGATTCCTCGCTGACCGTGAAGGACGGCACGCCGATCGTGCTGGCCGGGCTCATCCAGAAGAACGAGGTGGAGACCACGATCAAGATCCCCCTCCTGGGGGATGTCCCCATCCTCGGGTGGCTGTTCAGAAGCACGTCGAGGGACAAGATCGACAACGAGGTGATCTTCGTGATCACACCGCACATTCTGGCGAAGGTCGGGTAGTGGCGCCGCTCGCGCGGACCGCGCTGACCGCGCTGGGGCTGGTGGGCCTCGTGGCCGCGAGGGCCACCGCGGCCCTGCCGGCGTTCGATCTGACGAAGCTCCCCCCCACCGAAGCCGCCTTCACGCGCGCGATCGAAGTCTACCAGAAGGCCGCGAGGGCGAACCCGCGGGATGCCGAGGCCCACTACTGGCTCGGGGTCGCCTACTGGGAAGCCTCGCTGCAGCACCGGAATATGCTGATTCCCTACGGGGACGGGTATCTCGACAAATCCATCGCCGAGCTCGAGCGCGCGGTGAAGATCAACGACAATTACTTCGCCGCCTGGCAGCTGCTGGCGACCGCCTACCCGACCCGGGGCACGAGCGCCCTCTTCGCCCTCGGCGGGTTGTTCGGGCTCACCGACGATCAGAAAGGCTGGGAGGCCTCGCAGAAACTGATCCTCTTGAGCCAGAACCAGGGCATCGCCTACGGGGGCGCCCCGCCGCAGCCCAAGGGCGGCGGCGGGGGCGTGCCCCCATCACCGCCCGCGGGGCCCAGCCAGACCGCGCCCGCGCCCCCCACCACCGCCCCGCCGCCTCCCGCCACCGGACCGGCGGGCACCACCGCCCCGGCGAGTCCCCCCGGACCTGCCGGCTCGACAGGGCCGGTCAAGAGGAAGTTCAATCCGGCGGACTACTACGTGATCGGCGACCAGGACACCAAGCTCCTGTACCAGTACTCCTGTTCTTCCCTTCCGGTCATCGAGCACCCGGCGTTCTTCCTGATCAAGTGGCAGGCGTTCGACCGGGGGTACAAGCCGGCCGCGATCTGCCCGCCCCCCTAGGAGCCCCGCGATCTTCGCACCCGTCGTAGCGGGCCGGCGCAGCTGACACGTCCGACCATGGGGATTGTCGCGTTCGCGCTGGGGCTCATCGTCGGAAGTTTTGTCAATGTGTGCATCTACCGGCTGCCGCGCCGCGAATCGGTGGTGTGGCCGGGGTCGCACTGCCCCCACTGTCAGGCCCCGATTCGCTGGTACGACAACATCCCGCTCCTGAGCTTCGCGCTCCTGGGGGGACGCTGCCGGCGATGCCGGGCACCGATCAGCTGGCGCTATCCGCTGGTGGAGTTCCTGACGGCGGCGCTGTTCGTCCAGAGCGTGGCCGCGTTCGGGGTGAGCCTGCGCGCCCTCCAGAGCCTGGTCCTGGGCACCCTCCTCCTCATCGTGTTCTTCGTGGACCTGGACCACTACATCATTCCCAACCGCATCACGTATCCGGGCACCGTCATCGGCCTGCTGTTCGCCGCGCTGTCGGACGGGCGCGTGGACTGGCGCCACGCGGCGGTCGCCGCGGTGACCGCGCTCGCGCTCGGGGGCGGGTTTGTGCTGGTCAACGTCCTGAGCGCCTGGATCCTCGGGCAGGAAGGGATGGGGATGGGGGATGCGAAGCTCGCCGCGATGATCGGCGCGTTCCTGGGCTGGCCGATCGGGGCGGTGGCCATCCTGATGGGGGTCTTCATCGGGGGCGCGCTCGGGGTGGGCTTGCTGGCGCTCCGGTTGAAGGGGCGCCGGGAACAGATCCCGTTCGGCCCCGCCATGGCCGCCGGCGCGCTGGCGGCGATGTGGTGGGGCCCCGGTCTGTTGAACTGGTACCTGACCAAGATGCTGGGGTGATGGGCGGGGCGCCGTGAGCATGGAAGAGACGGTCAAGGAGTATCGGCGGCGGCTGGCGGAGCAGATCGCGACGCACCAGCAGGAACTGGACGAGCTCAGCCGGCAGCTGCAGCAGTCGGCGAGCATCGATGACCTCACCGGGTTGTTCACGGCGCGCGTGTTCCGCGAGGTCCTCCTCCGGGAGGTGCAGCGGGCGCGGCGCTACCGCCGCCTCCTCGCGCTGATCGTGTTCGACGTCGACGACTACCGGCGGCTGGTCGAGGACGCGGGCGCGCGGGCGGGGGAACGGGTGCTCAAGGAGCTCGCGCAGATCGTGCCGGGGCGCGTCCGCGAGGTCGACATCATGTGCCGCCTCGACGTCGACGAGTTCGCGGTCATCCTGCCGGAGACGCCGATCCAGCGCGCGGTGATGGTCGCCGAGCGGATCCGCTCGGCGGCGGCGGCGCACGGCTTCCTCCTGCCCGGCCTGGGCGCGCCGGGGGCGGTCGGCATCTCCGCCGGCGTGGCCGGGTTCCCGGACGATGCCGGGACCGCCGAAGACCTGGTGGAGCGCGCGGGCCGCGCCTGCCGGCACGCGAAGGGCCTGGGCAAGAACCAGGTCACGGCGTACGCGGAGACGCTGGGCTGACCCGCGCATGAGGCGCGCCCGGCGCCTGTCGTGGATCTGCGGCGCGACGGTCGCCCTGGCCGCCGCGGCTGCGGCCGGCGCCGAGGGCCCCGGGGCCTGGATGACGCAGGGGGCGGCCGACCTGCGCTCGGGGTCGCTCGGGCAGGCGGAGCAGGCGTTCCGCAAGGCGGCCGCGCTCGCGCCGCAGTCGGCGCGGCCCGTCCTCTGGCTGGGCGTCGTGGCCGTCGCCCGAGGCGACCGGAGCGCCGCGGTGGCATGGTTCAACGAGGCCCTCCGCCGCCACCCCGATCTGGCGGAGCAGGGCTGCGCCGCCGTGTGGCTCGACATGCTCGGGATCGAGGTGACCCGTCCCCAGTGGCGCCTCCGGACGGGGGAGGACTACGCCGCGTTCGTGCGCGCGGCGAACTCCGGGCTCTCCTCCGGACAGGCCCGATGGGTCGGGTATGCCCTGGTCTCCGCCGCGGACCGGTCCCGCCTGGATCCGCGGATCCTCGCGGCGGTGGTCTACATCGAAAGCCGGTTCAATCATCACTCGATCTCGTCGGCGGGCGCGGAAGGGCTGGGCCAGCTCATGCCGGGGACGGCGGGAGGGCTGGGCGTCGATCCGCGCGACCCCCTGCAGAATCTCGTCGGCGCGGCCGCGGTCCTGCGCCAGAACCTGGACGAGTTTCACACGCTCCCGCTGGCGCTCGCGGCGTACAACGCCGGGCGCGCAGCGGTCAGCCGGTGGGGCGGGATTCCGCCCTACGCGGAGACGCAGTGGTACGTGTGGGCCGTGCTCTGGGTGTACGGCGGCCTTCGTTGACACTGCTTCCGCATGGGTGCTAGACTTTTCTTGCACTTGACGCCCGCGTGGTGGGGCGCATGGCTGCGGACGCGCACGGGAGGTGTCCCGCGTGGGCGGTGACGAGGATGTCATCACGTTGCTCGACGAGGACGGGGTCGAGCACGAGTTCAGCGTGGTCGACGTCCTGGAGGTGGACCAGCGGCGCTATGCGGTGCTCCAGCCCGTCGTCGGCGGCGAGGAGTCGGAGTCGGCGGTGATCTTTCGCATGGAAGACGACACCCTGATCACGATCGAGGACGACGCCGAGTTTGAGCGTGTCCGCCAGGCCTTCGAAGCCTTGGAGGACCAGCCGTCCGACGATCAGGCCGGCGGAGCCCCGGACGCGTCAACGGAAGGCTCCAGCGAGACCACCCACTGATGGTCAGCGCGGCAGGTGACCCGTGTTGCGATGGCTGCGACCGACCGCCCAGGTGGCGACGGTCTACGACATCGATCTGCTAGCCCTGCGCGAGCGGGGCATCCGCGGCGTCATTCTGGACCTGGACAATACGATCGTGCCGTGGGGCGCCCGGCAGCCGGGTCCGGAGCTGCCCGGGTGGATCGCCGCGGCCAAGGACGCGGGGTTTCGCCTCTGCATCGTGAGCAACAACATGGGGAGCCGGGTGACCGGGCTGGCGACGATGCTCGGCCTCCCCGTCGTGACCGGCGCGTTGAAGCCGCGCCGGAAAGCGCTTCGCCGCGCGCTCTCCGAGATGGGCACCACCCCGGACGCGACCGCGCTCGTGGGCGACCAGCTGCTGACCGACATTCTCGGCGGCAACCGGCTCGGCCTTCACACCATCCTGGTCCGCCCGCAGGGCCGGCGTGAGTTCGCGCTGACCCGTCTGTCCAGGGCGGTCGAGCGCGCGCTGCTCGGCGGCCGCAGAGACCGATGACGCTCGGCACGGTGCCGGCCAGCCGCCGCCGCCTGGACCGGGCCAGGGACTATCTCGCGGCGTCGGGGGTGGGGGCGCTGCTCCTCGTGAAGACGGAAAACCGCCGGTACGTGACCGGGTTCACCGGCTCTGCCGGGCTCGCGCTGATCGCGCCGGCCGAGGCGTTCCTGGCGGTGGATTTCCGCTACGAGGAGCAGGCGGCCGCCGAGGCGACCGCCTGCACGGTGCTGCGGGGCGGCCGGGACCCGCTGGCCGCGTTGAGCGCCGCGGTGGCGGGGCGGAGCCTCGGGACGATCGGGTTCGAGTCGGAATTCGTCCCGTTCGCGCAGGTGACGCGCCTTCGCGAGAAGCTCGCCCCCGCCGAGCTCGTCCCCCTGGCCACGGTCGACCGCCTGCGGTGGACAAAGGACGCGACCGAGCTGGCGGCGATCACCCGCGCGGTGGAGATCGCCGACGCCGCGTTTGCCCACATTGCCGGGGTGCTCCGCCCGGGGCTGTCGGAGCAGGCGGTGGCGTTCGAGCTGGAGATGTTCATGCGGCGCGCCGGGGCGGAGCGGCTCGCCTTCGAGAGCGTGGTGGCCAGCGGGCCGCGCGCGGCGCTGCCCCACGGCCGCGCCACCGACCGGATTTTACAGAAGGGGGACCTCGTCACGCTCGACTTTGGAGCGGTGTCTGACGGCTACTGCTCCGACGCCACCCGCACGGTGGTGCTGGGCGCCGCCGACGATCGGCAGCGTCGCATCTTCGACGTGGTGCTGGCGGCGCAGGGGCAGGGGCTGGCGGCGATTCGGGCGGGCGCGTCCTGCCGCGCCGTGGACGAGAGCGCCCGGTCCGTCATCGCCGGCGCGGGCTTCGGCGACGCGTTCGGGCATTCGCTCGGCCACGGCCTGGGCCTGGAGGTGCACGAAGGGCCCCGTCTGTCGCCGCAGGAGGACGCCGTCCTGGAACCCGGGATGGTCGTCACCGTCGAGCCCGGGATCTACCTCCCGGGGTGGGGCGGCGTGCGGATCGAGGACAACGTGGTGGTCACATCCGACGGATGCCGGAACCTGACCCGGGCGCCGAAGGAGCTGGAGATTCCGCTTCGTGGGTGACCGGCGGTGATCTCCAGCAACGATCTTCGTCCGGGCGTCCACGTCCTGCTCGATGGTGATGTGTACGTCATCATCTCCTCGGAACACTCGAAGGTCGCGATGCGGCACGGCCTGGTCCGGGTGAAGATCCGGAACACGAAGACCGGGGCGACGACGGAGCGGACGTTCCGCGGGGGCGAACGGGTGGCGCTCGTGCACCTCGAGCGGAAGCCCATGCAGTACCTGTACACGACCGGGGACGAGTACGTCATGATGGATGCGGCCACCTACGAGCAGCTGCCGCTCCCGGCCGCCCTGCTCGGCGACGCGGTGCGGTTCCTCCGCGAGAACGTGGACGTCACGATCGTGTTTCACGACGGCACGCCGATCGGGGTGGAGTTGCCGAACTCCGTCGACCTGCGGGTCGTGGAGACCGCCCCGGGATTTCGCGGAGACACGGTGACGGGGGGGACCAAGCCGGCGACCCTGGAGACGGGCGCCGTGGTGCAGGTCCCGCTCTTCGTCGGCACCGGGGAGACCGTCCGGATCGATACCCGCACCGGCACCTACATCGAGCGCGTGCGCTAGGGCCCTTCCCCGGGGCCGGCGGTTTGCCAGCCCCGCGGACTGTGTGTTATCATACTTTCCTGTAGCCATGCGGCCGCTCCCGCGCCGGTGAGGGAGGGGGGCGGTCTGGCGGGGGCGCCCGCAGCTCCGGCGGCGCTCCGGCCGGCCGGTCGAAGCGCCGGAGGATCCGGCGCGTGGAGGTGGAGCAGATGAGCGCAGAGGGTGAAGCGACGCAGCAGGTAGCGGTGAGCGAGTTTCAACGGCATCCCAAAGACAGCGGGTCTCCCGACGTCCAGATCGCGCGTCTGACCGAACGGATCAATCACCTCAGCGAGCATCTCCAGGCGCACAAAAAAGACTTCCATTCGAGACGGGGGCTGCTGCGGATGGTCGGGCAGCGGCGCCGGCTCCTGACCTACCTCAGCACGCACGCTGCGGAGCGCTATCACGCGATTGTGGAGCGGTTGGGACTGCGGCGGTGATCGGCGGAGCGGGGTTCCCGCTCCGCCGCTGTGTTTGATGGGCGAGCAGAGGTTGCCCCCTGCGGGGCACCGCGTGAACGCGCGGAGAGGAGGACGGCCCAAGTGAGGACAGACCACGGCGGCGGCCCGATGAGGACGGGCCGAGTGGAGATCGACCTGCCCGGCCGCCCGATCTCGATCGAGACCGGCCGCCTCGCCCGGCAGGCCAACGGCGCCGTGGTGGTCCGCTGCGGGGACACGGTGGTGCTGGTGACCGCGACGATGTCGTCGGCGCCCCGGGAAGGGATCGACTTTTTCCCGCTGACGTGCGACTACGAAGAGAAGATGTTTGCCGCCGGGAAGATCCCCGGCGGCTTCTTCAAGCGCGAGGGCCGGCCGGGGGAACGGGCGATTCTCACCGCGCGCCTGATGGACCGGCCGATCCGTCCGTTGTTCCCGAAGGGATTCCGCAACGACGTGCAGGTCATCGCCACGGTGCTCAGCACCGACCAGGACAACACGCCGGATATCCTGGCGGTCACCGGCGCCGGCGCGGCGCTCGGGATCTCCGATATTCCGTTCGACGGGCCGATCGCCGCGGTGCGGATCGGTCTGATCGACGGCCAGCTCACGGTCAATCCGCCGCAGCGGGCCATCGATGAGAAAACGACGGACCTGGACCTGGTGGTCGCCGGCACCCGGGATGCCGTCACCATGGTCGAGGCGGGGGCGCGGGAAGTGACCGAGGAGCGCCTGCTGGAGGCCCTCGATCTGGCGCACGCCGAGATCAAGCGGATCATCGGAAGGATCGACGACCTCGTCCGCCAGGTGGGGCGCCCGAAGAGCCCGGTGACCGCCCCGGACACCTCCGAGGTGGAGTCGGCGGTGCGCGACGCCGCGGCGGCGAAGGTCGCGGAGGCCCTGCGCCGCGGCGACAAGCAGTCCCGCGAGACCGCGCTGGCTCAGGTGGCGGCGGAGACCCAGCACGCCCTGGCCGGCCGGTTTCCCGACCGCCCGCGCGGGGTGGCCGACGCGGTCGAGGCGCTCATCAAGACAGAGGTCCGCCGGATGATCCTCAACGACGGCGTCCGCCCGGACGGCCGCACCCCCACCCAGATCCGTCCGCTGTCGGCCGAGGTGGGCCTGCTGCCGCGCGTGCACGGGTCCGGGCTCTTCGTCCGCGGGCAGACCCAGGTGCTGACCTCCTGCACGTTGGGAACCGGGCAGGACGAGCAGATCATCGACGACCTGAGCCTGCGGGAGAGCAAGCGCTTCATGCATCACTACGATTTCCCCCCCTTCAGCGTCGGCGAGGTGCGGCCCCTCCGCAGCCCGGGCCGCCGGGAGATCGGCCACGGCGTCCTGGCCGAACGGGCCGTCGAGCCGATGCTTCCCCCGGAGGAGGAGTGGCCGTACACCATCCGGCTCGTCTCGCTCACGCTGGAGTCCAACGGCTCGACCTCGATGGCCTCCGTCTGCGGCAGTACGCTCGCCCTGATGGACACGGGGGTGCCCATTCGCAAGCCGGTGGGAGGGATCGCGATGGGGCTGATCACCGGTCCTGCCGGCGACTCCCGGGTGGCGATCCTCACGGATATCCAGGGGATCGAGGATGCGATGGGCGACATGGACTTCAAGGTGGCCGGCACCCGGGATGGGGTGACCGCGCTGCAGATGGACATCAAGATCCGCGGGCTGTCCCGGGACGTGTTCGGGAGGGCCCTCGCCCAGGCCCGCGAGGCCCGGATGCAGGTGCTCGATGTGATGCAGCAGGCGATCGCCGCGCCGCGCCCCGACCTGTCCCCGTACGCGCCCCGGATCATCACCGTGCTGATCAACCCCGAGCGGATCCGGGAAGTCATCGGTCCGGGCGGCAAGGTGATCAACAAGATCACGGCCGAGACCGGCGTCAAGATCGATATCGAGCAGGACGGGCGCGTCCTGATCGCCTCGCCCGACGGGGAAGCCGCGGCGCGCGCCCGGCGGATGATCGAGGACATCGTCAAGGAAGCCAAGCCCGGCGAGGTCTACAAGGGCCGGGTGACCCGGTTGATGAACTTCGGGGCGTTCGTGGAGATCTTTCCGGGCAAGGAGGGGCTGGTCCACATCTCCGAGCTGTCCCGGGAGCGGGTCAACAAGGTGGAGGACGTGGTCAAGGTGGGGGATGAGCTCGAGGTCCGGGTCAAGGAGATCGACAACCTCGGGCGCGTCAACCTGACCCGCCGCGGCCTGGTGCCCGGCGAGGAAGTCCCGGCGGGGTTGTCCCCCGAAGGGGGCGATGGGCAGGGAGGCGAGGGGCGCCGCCCGGACCGGTTTGACCGGCACGACCGGGGTCCCCGCGACCGCCGCGGGGGCCGGCCGCCCCGGCGAAAGCCCGGGCCGTAATCGTGGCCGCGGATCCCGGCGTACGAGAAGCCTCCGCGAGGAGGCTTCTCGGTCACCTTGATTCTACTCCACGCTTACCTTTGTCCTACTCCACGCTTCGATCGGCCTTCGATCGGCCTTAACTCCATGGCGGTTGATCAGGCGCTGTACCGGCGCACGGTCCTGGGCAACGGCCTCAGGATCATCACCGAGCCGATGGACCACGTCCGGACGGTCGCCCTCGGCGTCTGGGTCACCGCGGGCTCTCGCTACGAGGACGCCGCGCACGGCGGGATCTCGCATTTCATCGAGCACGTCCTCTTCAAGGGCACCGCGACCCGGTCGGCCCTGGCCATCGCCGAGTCGATGGACGCGATCGGCGGCCAGCTCAACGCGTTCACGGACAAGGAGCACACCTGCTACTACCTGCGGGTGCTGAGCGATCATCTCGCGGAGGGCGTGGACATCCTCGCCGACATGCTGCTCCACCCGGCCATCGACCCGGAGGCCCTGGAGAAGGAGCGGCAGGTGCTCGTCGAGGAGATCAAGATGTACGAGGACGCTCCGGACGACCTCGTCCACGATGTGCTGGCCGAGACGATGTGGCCGGGCCACCCGCTCGGCCGCGCCATCTCGGGCAGCCTCCAGAGCATCGAGCGTCTCACGCGGGACGACCTCCGCGCCCACATGACGGAGCGGTACCGCCCGGACGCGGTGCTCGTGACCGCGGCGGGTCGGCTGGCGCACGACCAGATCGTCGACCTCGTCGAGCGGTCGCTGGGGTCCTGGGCGGGGAGCGCCGTTCCGGCGGAGAACCACGCGCCGGCCCCCCAGCGGGCCTCCGCGTTCCGAAGCAAAGAGATCGAGCAGGTGCACCTCTGCCTGGGTCTCCCGGGGCTCCCGCAGGCCCACCCCGACCGCTACGTGCTGGCGGTCCTCGACTCGGCGCTGGGGAGCGGGATGAGCAGCCGGCTCTTCCAGGAGATTCGGGAGGAGCGCGGGCTGGCCTACTCGATCTCGTCCTACCAGGCGGCCTACGCCGACACGGGCGCCTTCGTGGTCTACGCGGGAACGAGCCCGGGGGCGGCCCGCGAGGTGGTCCGGCTGATCCGGGACGGGCTCGTTCGGGCGCGCGCCGGGCTGGCCCCGGAAGAGGTCGCCCGGGCCAAGGAATCCCTCAAGGGCAGCCTGATGCTCGCCCTCGAGACCCCGGGAAGCCGCATGACCAAACTGGCCCGTTCGGAGCAGTATTTTGGACGCCAGATCACCCTGGACGAGATCATCACCGATGTCGACGCGGTGCGCGGGGAGGACGTGCGGCGGCTGGCGCAAGACCTCCTCGTGCCCGACCGGCTGGCGCTCGCGGCGATCGGCCCGTTTGGCCAGCAGCCGGGGCTCAGGGGGGACATCGAGGAGGAGGTGGGCGCCCGTGCAGGCGCATAGGGTGGTCGTGGCCGGCGCGGCCGGCCGGATGGGCCGCGCGGCCGTGCGGACCATCTCCCGCCGCGAAGACATGCTGCTGGTCGGCGCCCTGGGCCGCAAGACCGCGGTGGGGCAGGACGCGGGCACGGTCGCCGGCGCCGGCGCCGTGGGCGTCCCGATCACCGCCGATCTCGCCGAGATCTTCCTCGCGGGCCGGCCGACGGTGCTGGTGGATCTCAGCCGCGGCGGCGCCGTGCCGGACCACGCCGCGGTGGCCCTCGATCACCGGGTCCCCGTGGTGATCGGCGCGACGGGCCTCGCGGCCGAATCCGTCGCGTCGCTGCGGGACCGGTGCGAGGCCGAGCAGGTCGGCGGCATCCTGGCTCCCAATTTTGCGCTGGGCGCCGTGCTGATGATGGAGTTCGCCCGGCGGGCGGCGCGGTATTTTCCCCATGTGGAGATCATCGAGCTGCACCACGACCGCAAGCGCGACGCGCCGTCGGGCACGGCGGCCCGGACCGCGCGCCTCGTCGCCGCCGCCCGGGGGACCCCGCCGCCTCCGGCCGTGGAGGAGACGGTGGAAGCCGCGGGGGCCCGCGGCGCGCCCATCGCGGGGGTGCCCGTCCACAGCGTGCGGCTGCCGGGGCTGGTGGCCCACCAGGAGGTCATCTTCGGCGGCCCGGGGCAGACCCTGACCATCCGGCACGATTCCACGAGCGAGGAGTCCTTCATGCCGGGGCTGGTGCTGGCGATCCAGCGGGTCGGCGGTCTGCGGCATCTGGTGGAAGGGCTGGAGCACGTGCTCGAGCTGTAGTCGAGGAGGGCAGGGGATGGCCGGATACCGTGTGGCGGTCGTCGGCGCAACGGGGGCCGTCGGGCAGACCGTGCTCCGCGTGCTCGAGGAGCGGGCGTTCCCCGTCGCGTCGCTGCGGGTGACCGCCACGGCCCGCTCGGCCGGGCGCACGGTCGCGTTCCGCGGACAGCCCCACACCATCGCCGAGACGACGCTCGAGGCGCTCCGCGGCGTCCAGATCGCCTTCTTCGGCGGGGGCGACGGGGCGAGCGAGCGCTTCGGCCGCGCGGCGGCCGCGTCCGGGACCGTCGTGATCGACAAGAGCTCGACGTTTCGCATGGAGCCCGACGTGCCGCTGGTGATCCCGGAGATCAACCGGCGCGCGCTGAGAGGGCACCGCGGGATCATCGCCAACCCGAACTGCTCGACGATCACGATCCTCATGGCGCTGGCGCCGCTGCACGCGGTGGTGCCCATCCGGCGCGCCGTGGTCTGCACGTACCAGTCGGTCTCCGGGGCGGGGCGGGACCAGATGGAGGCGCTGCTGGACCAGAGCCGGCGCCTGCTCGAGCGGCCGGACCTGCTGCGAGACCGCCCGACCCCCGAGGACGTGGAGCGCGTGACGGGCACGCCCCAGCCGATTGCCTTCAACCTCCTGCCGCAGTGGAAGTGGCTGCCCGGGGGGGTGACGGAGGAGGAGGACAAGATCATCCACGAGACCGGGAAGATCATGGAGGCGGACATCCCGATCAGCGTGACGACGGTGCGGGTGCCGGTCCTGATCGGCCATCTCATGGCGCTGCACGTGGAGTTTGCGCGGCCGTTTCCGGTCGAGCGGGCGCGGGCCGCCCTCGCGGCGGCGCCGGGCGTCGAGGTTGCGGACGATCCGGAGCGGGGCGTCTACCCGACGCCGCTGTATGCGACGGGCCGGGATGCGTGCGTGGTCGGCCGGATCCGGCCCGATCCGACCGTTCCCGGGGGACTGTGCCTGCTGGCGGCGACGGACAACCTCCGGAAGGGCGCCGCGCTCAACGCGGTCCAGATTGCCGAGGCGCTGGTCGAGGAGCGCCTCCTGGCAGGGGCGCGCCTCTGACGGTCGGCCGTCACGCGGGATCCGATCTCGGGGCAGGAGCGCCCCGGGGGAATCCTGAACGTTTCACAAAAGGCCGATCGAAAGCCGATCGAAGCGTGGAGTAGGACAAAGGTAAGCGTGGAGTGGAGCAAAGGTAAGGCCGCGGCGATCTGCCCGCGCAAAGGAGGCGAGAGAGATGGCCGGTTTTGGACAGGTGATCACGGCGATGGTGACGCCGATGGATCGCACCCTGGCCGTGGATTTTGTTCGGGCGGCGGCGCTGGCCAAGCGACTCGTCGAGAGCGGCTCGGACGGGCTGGTGGTCTGCGGGACGACAGGCGAATCCCCGACGCTGTCGGACGAGGAGAAGGTCCGGATGTTCTCCACCGTCCGGGAGGCGGTGGGCGGGCGGGCGAAGGTGATCGCCGGCACCGGGACCTACGATACGGCCCACAGCATCCACCTCACCCGCGAAGCGGAGCGGGCGGGATGCGACGGCGTCCTCCTCGTCAACCCGTACTACAACAAGCCGTCCCAGGAGGGACTCTACCGGCACTTCAAGGCGGTGGCCGAGAGCACGCATCTTCCGGTGATGCTCTACAACATCCAGGGCCGGACCTCGGTCAACTGCGAGCCGGCGACGATCGCGCGGCTCGCCCAGATCCGGAACATCGTGGCGGTGAAGGAGGCGAGCGGGAACCTCGATCAGATGTCCCAGATCCGCAAGCTCACGCCCCCCGAGTTTCACCTCTACAGCGGGGACGACAGCCTGACCCTGCCCCTGCTGGCCGTGGGCGGGACCGGCGTCGTCAGCGTCGCCTCGCATCTGGTGGGCGGCGAGATCAAGTCCATGATTCAGGCGCATCAGGCGGGAGATGTCCGCCGGGCCCTGGCGGCGCACCTGCGCCTCTGGCCGCTGTTCAAGGTGATCTTCATCACGACCAACCCGACCCCGATCAAAGCCGCGCTGGCCCTCGCCGGATTCGATGTGGGCGGCCTCCGGCTGCCGCTGATCGAGGTCACCGCCAGGGAGCGCGAGCAGATCGGGGCCGTCCTCAGGGAGCTCGCCCTTATCCCGGTCGCGGCCTGAGCACGCTCGAGGTCCTTCACGCGCACATCCGGCGGTGCCGGCGGTGTCCCCTGTGGCGGACGCGCACCCATGCCGTGCCCGGCGAGGGCCCGGCGCGCGCGGATGTGATGTTCGTCGGGGAGGGTCCGGGCAAAGAAGAGGACCGGACCGGCCGGCCCTTTGTGGGCCGCGCGGGCCGCGTGCTGGATGAACTCCTGGCGGGCGTGGGGCTCCGCCGCGAGGATGTGTACGTGACCAACGTCATCAAGGATCGGGCGGCGACGCCGGGCGACCCGCCCCGGGACCGTCCCCCGGCGCCCCCGGAGATCACGGCGTGCGCGCCGTGGCTGGCGGCTCAACTCGCGTTGATCCGTCCGCGCATCGTGGTGACCCTCGGGCGGCACGCGTTGGCGGCGTTCCTGCCGGGCGCCCAGATTGCGGACGTTCACGGGCGCCCGCAGCGGCGGGGGGCCCGGATCATCCTTCCCCTCTACCACCCATCGTACGCGCTCCATAACCCCAACGTGCGTCCGGTGCTGCGGCGCGACATCCAGATCCTGACCGATTTGCTCCGAGCGCGCGGGGGGGCGGCGGCCGAGTGACCCCGCGGAGGCGGCGCAGGAGGCGCGCAGGTCCATCCCCCGGAGTCGCCGCTGCGCCGGGCGCCCCCGCGGACAGCCCTGCGCCGTCCGCACCATCGCCGGCCGCGCCGCCGTCGGCCCGGGCCGTGCCGTCCAAGCGGAGCGATGGCCTGCAGATCATTCCGATCGGCGGATTGGGGGAGATCGGCAAGAACAGCACGCTGATCCGCCTGGGCCGCGACGGCCTGGTCGTCGATGCCGGGCTCATGTTCCCGGACGAAGAGCTCCCGGGGATCGACCTGGTCATTCCGGACTTCGGGTTTCTCGCCGCGGAAGGCGTTGTGCACGGCATCGCGCTCACCCACGGGCACGAGGACCACATCGGAGGGCTGCCCTATCTCCTGCGCACCGTGCAGGCCCCGGTGTTCGGCACGCCGCTGACCCTCGGGCTCGCCCGCCGCCGGGTGGAGGAGACGCAGGGCACGCCCGCGATGAAGGCCGTTCCGGTGCGGCCGCGCCGTCCGGTGCGCATCGGGCCGTTCGAGGTCGAGTTCGTGCACGTCAATCACAGCATCCCGCAGGCCTGCGCGATCGCGGTTCGAACGGCCGCGGGGACGGTGATGTGGACCGGCGACTTCAAGTTCGACCAGACCCCGATCGACGGGGAGCCGACCGATTTCTCGCGGCTCGCGGAGATCGGAGAGGCGGGGGTTCGGGTGCTCCTGATGGACTCGACCAACGTGGAGCGGCCGGGCTACGCCCCGTCGGAGCGGGTCGTGGGCGCCGCCCTCGACCAGATCTTCGCCCGCGCGCACGGCCGGATCCTGGTCACGACGTTCGCCAGCAACGTCCACCGGCTGGCGCAGGTCTTCCGCACCGCCGCCCAGCACGGCCGCAAGGTCGCCCTGGCGGGCCGGAGCATGGTGGACACCGTCACCATCGCCTCGGAGTTGAAGGCGCTCACGATCCCGCGGGGGACCCTGGTGCCGCTCGACCAGATCCGCCGGCTGCAGCCGCGGCAGGTGGCGATCCTGACCTCGGGAAGCCAGGGCGAGCCGCTCTCCGCGCTGACGCGCATGGCCGCGGGCACGCACCGCATGGTCACGATCGCCGCCGGCGATACGGTGGTGTTTTCCGCGACCCCCATCCCCGGCAACGAGGCGATGGTCGGCCGCACGATCAACCAGCTCTACCGTCAGGGCGCCGAAGTGATCTACGGCTCGGAGGTGCACGCGTCGGGGCATGCGTGTCAGGAGGAATTGAAGCTGATGCTCACCCTGATCCGTCCCACCTTCTTCGTGCCGGTGCACGGGGAGTACCGGCACCTCGTCCGCAACCAGCAGCTGGCGCTCGACGTGGGGCTCCCGAAGGAGCGCACCCTGCTGGCGGAGAATGGGCATGTGATCGAGGTCCAGGGGAACCGGATCGCCCGCGTCGGGACGGTCGAAGCGGGGAACGTGCTCGTGGACGGCCTCGGGGGCGTCGGGCAGGTCGTGCTCCGGGACCGGAAGCACCTTGCGCAAGACGGGATGCTGATCGCGCTGGTGACGATGGACCGGCGGAACGGCGAGCTCCTGGGGGCGCCGGACATCGTCTCCCGGGGGTTCGTGCACATGCGCGAATCCGGCGACCTGCTCGAAGAGTGCAGGAAGCGCGTTCGAGAGGCCATGGACCGGTGCCGCGCGCGCGGCACCACGGAATGGGGGGCAGTTCGCTCGGCGATTAAGGATGCGCTCGGCCAGTTCCTGTTCGAAAAAACGCACAGGCAACCGATGATCCTGCCGTTGCTGGTGGAAGTCTAGTCCACCCCACGAATTCGCCGGAGGGATGCGAATTCGTGGGGGCCCCGGACCTTCTGAAGGGGCGGTCGCCGGGATAGGCTCGTAGCAGTCGACGCAGCATCCGTCACAGCACAGGAGGCCGAACGTGGCCACACGCAGAACACCCCGGGCCGGGTTGTCCGCGAAAGTCACGGGCGCGCTGCTCATCGCGCTCGCGCTCCTGATCGGGATCAGCCTCGTTCCTCCGCAGACCGCTCCGGTGCCTCGATTTGTGGCGGGGCGCCTGGGCCGGATCGTCGGCGCCGGCCTTCCCCTGCTGCCCTGGGCGTGCGGGCTTGTCGGCCTGATCTTCTTCGTCCGGGAATCGTTCCGCCTGAGCGCCCGCGTCTACGGGGCCCTGCTCGGCTATGCGGTCGGCCTCGTGGCCCTGCATCTCCGGTACCCCGCGGGAAGCGAACTCCTCGCGGCCGCCGCGCGCAAGGGCGGGGGGTACACGGGGGCGCTGGTCGAGATCGCGCTCAGGCGAACCGTGGGCGAGCCCGGCCTCTGGACGGTCACCGCCCTGGGGGCCCTGACCTCCGCGCTGCTCGTCTCGGGCCGGTCCGCGACCGACTTGCTCCTGGCGATCGGCGGGGTGGGGGGCGTTGTGGGCGCCGCGGCGGCGGCCGCCGGCCGCGACTTGATGATCGTTGCCGGAACCACCCTCGCCGCGACAGGCCGGGGTCTTGCGGGCCTGCTGGCGCGCGGCGTCACCCGAGCGGCCGCCGCGGCGCAGACCGGGACGATGGCGCTTCTCCGGACGCTCCCGGCCACGAATGCGCCGCCCTCCGCTGTGGACGGAGCCTACTCGCCCGCGCGCGGGATGGCCCCGGCCGCGGAGGTGGAGCCTGCGCCGTCTCCCCGCATCGCCGCCGCGGAGGTCGTTGAGGCGCCGGCCGCGTTCCCGCCCCACGCCGATTCCATCGAGGAATCCGAGATGGATGCCGCGGAGCCCGCGGCGGCCCTCGTGGCGGCCCCCGAGCCTCGGGCGGAGCGGCTCAACGATTCAGGGGCCGGCCGCCGCCGCAGGAAGCCCCTGATCGAGCAGGAGCAGCTGCCGTTCCCCGTCCAGCCGCGCCAGGGATACACGCGGCCGCCGCTTTCGCTCCTGGACAACGAGGCGGCGGGGAAAGCGCGGGCGGGCAAGGTCGATCCGGAGGAGGTGGCCCGGAATCTCGAGCGGACCCTGGCCAGCTTCGGCGTCGAGGCCAAGGTGATCCGGTGGGAGATCGGCCCGGTGGTCACCCGCTATGAGCTCCAGCCGGCGCCCGGGGTCAAGGTGCAGCGCATCACCAGCCTTCAGAACGACATCGCGCTCGCGCTCGCGGCCAGCAGCGTCCGGTTGGAGGCCCCGATCCCCGGCAAGGCCGCGATCGGCGTCGAACTCCCCAACGACCGGCCGGGGCTGGTCCATCTCCGCGAGATCCTGACGAGCCAGGAGTTCCAGCGCTCCCAGTCACCGCTCACGGTCTCGGTGGGCAAGGGCATCGCCGGCCAGCCGGTGGTCGCCGATCTGGTGGCGATGCCGCACCTGCTGATCGCGGGCGCCACCGGAGCCGGCAAGAGCGTGGCGCTCAACGCGATGATCGCGACCATCCTCTTCGGCGCCACCCCGGAGCAGGTGCGGTTCTTGATGATCGATCCCAAGCGGGTCGAACTGACGAACTACAACGGCATCCCGCACCTGCTCAGCCCCGTGGTGACCGGCCCGCGGGAGGCCGCGGCCAAGCTCCGCTGGGCGATCCAGGAGATGGAAGGCCGGTACGCGCTGTTCGCCGGCGACGGCGTTCGGAACATCCAGGCGTTCAACGCGCAGCACCCGGACCGCCCGCTGGCGTACATCGTCATCATCATCGACGAACTCGCGGACCTGATGATGGTCGCGCCGTCGGATTTCGAGGAAATCATCTGCCGGTTGGCCCAGATGACCCGGGCCGTGGGGATCCACCTGGTCGTCGCCACGCAGCGGCCCTCGGTCGACGTGATCACCGGGTTGATCAAAGCCAACATCCCCTCCCGGATCGCGTTCGCGGTCACCTCCCAGGTCGACAGCCGGACCATCCTCGACCATCCCGGCGCCGAAAAGCTCCTCGGCCGGGGCGACATGCTTTTCTCGCCGATCGGCGCCGTCCGGCCCATGCGGATCCAGGGGTCGTTCATCAGCGACGCGGAGAGCCAGCGGCTCGTGGAATTCTGGCGCGCTCAAGGGCAGCCGGAATACGTCGAGGAACTCCTGCAGGCGGGGGAGGAGGCCGAGGCGGAGAAAGGCGAGGACGACGACTCCCTGCTTGCCGACGCGGCCCGCCTCGTCGTCCGGGCGGGGTACGGCTCCGTCTCGCTGCTGCAGCGGAAGATGCGGATCGGGTATGTGCGGGCCGCCCGCCTCGTCGACCACCTCGAGGCGAAGGGGATCGTGGGACCGACCCAGGGCAGCAGCCCGCGGGAGGTGCTGGTGGGCATCAACGATCTCGAGCGGATGCTCCGAGGCCGCGTCCACGCCGGCAAGGCCGCGCAGGGAGCGCAGGGCGCTTCCCCGGCAGGGGCGCACGCGGTTGCATCGCCGGGATCGCACGGCGCGTCCGCCGATTCAGACGACGCCGGCTGCTAGCGGAGGGGTTACATCCCCCGGCCGGGCGGGACCGGCCGCCCGAGATAGATGCTCACGGTCGCGTAGATCACCGAGGGAGCCTGGTACAGCGTGACGATCGCCTGCTTTTCGTCCACGCCCGGCAGGGACCGCACCGTGATGACCGCGTGGTCGAAGCCGGCCGGAATGGTCGGTTCGGTGGTGTCCCCGCGGGCCGTATGTCCGCTCGCCGGCGTGAGCGTCCGCGTGCCCGTGGCCAGGCCCTCGTACCCCTGCGCCCGCAGGTAGTCGAGCTCGGCCTGCGCCCACGCGGCGGCGCCCGCCCGCTCCTGGCCGCCGCGCGCCTGAGCAAAGCCGAACAGCAGCCCTACGAGCACGGTCAGCGCGATGATCCCCGGCAGGGCGCCGAAGGTGATCGTCTCCGTGATCGTAGCATGCGCGGATCCGCGCGCGCGTTCCCGGCTCACCGGTCCACAACCCTCCTCACGTCCACGTCCTGAGAGTATGTGCACCGGTCCTCGCGAAAATATGACACCATGTTTGCGGAGGGGTTGCGCGCCGGAATTTCCGGGAACCCTCGCGGAGCCCTGACGCAAAGTTCCCTATCACGCGCAGGAAAGTGTTTCCTTGTTCAAGAATTTTCGACGAGGATGGCATCGCTCGGGATCGGCGAACGGTTGCGAACGGCCCGGCAGGCCCTTGGCTTGTCCCTCGAGGAAGTCGAAACCGCCACCCGGATCCGTCTGGCCTACCTCGACGCGCTCGAGCGCGAAGCATTCACCGAGCTCCCCAACCCGGCCTACGTGAAGGGGTTCCTCCGCAGCTACGCGGCACATCTGGGGATTCCGGCCGACGAGCTGCTGGCGGCGTACCCGCGCGATGCCTCCTTGGGCTCCGCCGCCGCCGAGCCGGTTGTCCGTCACGACTCTCCCATCGACGTGGTCATCACCCCGGCCACACCGTTCTCGCGGACACGGCGCCTGCTCACGATTGCCGGAATCGTGGTGGGCGTGGGAGCCCTCATTGTGGTGTACGTGTTCTTCTCGCAGGTCCGCGAGTTCGCCCGAACTCCACCCCCGGCGTCCTCGCGGAAGGCGCCGGTCCCCGGGGAGCAGCCGGAGCCGCCGGCGCCTGCCCCGGCCGGCGGGGAATCACAGGCGACGTCCGCAGCGCCGTCGGTGGTGCATCCGGTCTCGCCTCCTGCGCCGACGCCGCCCGCTCCGCCGCCCGCGGCGACGCCCGCCCCCGCGAAACCCGCCCCGGCGCCCCCGCCGGCTCCGGCTCCGGCCGCGCCCCCAGCGCCTCAGCAGCCATCGGCGCCGCCGCCGTATCCGCCCGCCGGGCCATCCGACACGGGACCGCCTCTGGCCGGCGCGGTGCAGGTCGCGGTGACGGCGAACGATCGCACGTGGGTGCGCGCGGTGGCAGACGGGACGGTGGTCTTCGAGGGAATTCTGGATGCCGGCGGTAGGCAGGGATGGCAGGCCGCGCGCCAGATCACCGTGAAAGTGGGAAACGCCGGGGCCGTTGAGGTTGTCGTCAACGGCCGCCCGCTCGGCCCGATGGGGGCGCCCGGGGCGGTGATCGAGCGGACGTTCCAGGCCGGAGAGGCGCCGTCCCCATGAGGGAGTCCCCGCGCTCGCCGGCGCCGGACGGGCCCGCCCGCTCCGGCGGGCTCACGCGCGCCGAGGTGGTCTCGGTCGGCACCGAGCTGCTGCTCGGCCAGATCGTTGATACCAATGCGTCGTTTCTCTGCTCGGCGCTCGCAGACTTGGGCATCGGTGTCTACTTCCGGTCCACCGTCGGCGACAATACCGGGCGCGTCCAGGAAGTGTTCCTCCACGCGCTCTCTCGGGCGGATCTCATCCTCTCCACCGGAGGGCTGGGACCCACCGACGATGATCTGACCGTGGCCGCGGCGGCGGGGGCGCTGGGCCTGCCCCTCGAGCGGCACGAGGAGGCCTGGGCGCACGTGCAGGAGTTCTTCCGCAAGCGCAACCGGCCGCTCAGCAGCCAGCAGGAAAAGCAGGCGATGCTCCCCCGCGGGGCGCGGATGATTCCCAATCCCCGCGGCAGCGCGCCGGGGGTCATCATCGAGCACCGTGAGAAGACGCTCATCTTCACGCCCGGGGTGCCCCGGGAGATGAAGGGGATGGTCCAGGACACGGTCATCCCGTATCTGAGGGAGCGGGGGTTGGCCGGCCGCGAAGTGATCCGTTCGCGCGTCCTGCGGATCACCCTCGGAGAGTCCGTGGTGGAGGATCGTCTGCGCGACCTGATGCGGAGCAGCCTCAACCCCACGATCGCTCCCTACGCGCACACGGGGGAGTGCCATGTCCGCCTCACCGCCCGCGGCACGGAGGCGCAGGTCGAGCCGCTCCTCGCCGGCACGGAGGCCGCGATCCGCGAGCGCCTGGGCCCGGCGGTGTACGGGACCGGTGAGACCACGTTGGAGGAGGCCGTCGCCCAGGCCCTGACCGCGAAGCGGGTCTCGGTCGCGGTCGCGGAGTCGTGCACCGGCGGGCTCCTGGGCCAGCGCCTGACCAATCCGCCGGGCGCATCTGCGTACATGGACGGCGGAGTCATCACGTACAGCAACGCCGCCAAGCGCCGGTGGCTCGGGGTGCCGGAAGCGCTGCTGGAGCAGCACGGGGCGGTGAGCGCGGAGGCGGCCAAAGCGATGGCGGAGGCCGTCCGCAAGCAGGCCGGCACGGATCTCGGGATCGCGGTGACGGGGATCGCCGGGCCGACCGGAGGCACGGTGGAGAAGCCGGTCGGCCTGGTCTACATCGCCCTGGCCCACCCCGGCGGCACGGAGGTGCGCGAGGTCCGCTACGGCACAGAGCCCGGGCGCTCGGGGGTGCGCTATCTGGCCTCGCAGACGGCGCTCGACATGATCCGGATGCATCTCGCGCGGTGATGGGCGGTCGAGCCACGGCGGGTACGGCGGAGGACCCGGTGGGCACCATGGCGCAGCCCGCGTCCGAGAGACGAGCATCCGCGAGCGCGCAGGCACGGCACCGCATCTTCATCGCGGCGGCGCTCGCCCCGGCCCTGCGCCGCGCGGTGGCCGGTCTGGAGCCCCGCTTCAGCGCGGCGGCCCAAAGCCTGCGGTGGGTGCCTCCCGATCACCTGCACTTCACCTTGAAGTTCTTGGGCGAGATCACAGAAGCCCAGGTGGTCAGAGCGGGGGAAGCGGCGCGCCAGGTAGGAGCGCGGACCCGGTCGTTTGCGATCACCGTGGCGGGGATGGGGGCGTTCCCGTCGCCCCGGAGGCCGCAGGTCGTGTGGGCCGGCGTTTCGGACGGCGCCGACCGTCTGATCGCGCTGGCGGCGGACCTCGACGCTGCGCTGCACCGGATGAAGTTTCCCCGGGAGCGCCGTTCCTTTCAACCCCACCTCACGGTGGCCAGGGTCAGGCGGTCGGGGCCCGCGCCAGATCTGACGGCGATCCTCCAGGAGCTAAGCGGGGTGCCGGTGGGAACCCAGGCCGTCGAGGCGCTGCTTGTCATGGAGAGCACTCTTGACCCCTCTGGCTCGATCTACAGGCAGGTCGAGGAAGTCAGGCTTGGTGAAGCGGGCTGATTCTCTGGGTTGATTGACATGCGAACGTATGTTTGGTATGCTGAGCGCCAATGAATCCGGCGCAGAGTCACCAAGCATAAGCCGGGAACGCCCGGGAGGAGCGACGATGAACGAGCGGCAGCGCAGCCTGGATCTCGCTCTCACGCAGATTGAAAAGCAGTTCGGCAAGGGCTCCATCATGAAGCTCGGCGAACACCAGGCCAAGTTGCAGGTGGACGTCATCCCCACGGGGGCGATCCAGCTCGATGTGGCGCTGGGGGTCGGAGGGGTGCCCCGAGGCCGGGTGGTGGAGATCTACGGCCCGGAGTCGTCCGGGAAGACCACCCTCGGCTATCACATCATCGCCGAAGCGCAGCGGGAGGGCGGGGTGGCCGCGTTCATCGACGCCGAGCACGCCCTCAACCCGGAGTACGCCCGCAACGTCGGCGTCGATATCGACAACCTGCTGATCTCCCAGCCCGACTCCGGAGAGCAGGCGCTGGAGATCGCCGAGATGCTGGTGCGGTCCGGCGCGGTCGATATCATCGTGGTGGACTCCGTGGCCGCCCTGGTCCCGCGCGCCGAACTGGAGGGCGAGATGGGCGATGCGCACGTCGGCCTCCAGGCGCGGCTGATGTCCCAGGCGCTGCGCAAGCTCGTCGGGGCGATCAGCAAGTCGCGCACCACGGTGTTGTTCATCAACCAAATTCGGGAGAAGATAGGCGTGATGTTCGGCTCGCCGGAGACGACCACCGGCGGCCGCGCGCTCAAGTTCTACGCCTCCGTGCGCATGGAGATCCGCCGCACCGAGTCGATCAAGTCCGGCGACCAGGTGCTGGGCCAGCGGGTTCGGGTCAAGGTGGTGAAGAACAAGCTGGCCTCGCCGTTCCGGGACGCGGAGATGGACATCATCTTCCCGAAGGGGATCAGCAAGGCGGGGAGCCTGCTCGATCTGGCGGTGGCCCAAAACCTGGTGACCCGCACGGGCACCTGGTTCGCCTACAAGGAGATGCGCCTCGGCCAGGGCCGCGACAACGCTCGAGACTTTCTCGAGACCAACCCGGAGCTCGGGCGCGAGATCGAAGCGCGACTGCGGGAGACACTCGGGATCAGCCGGCCCGCCTCGTCCGCGGCCCCGGGCGGCGCGGCTCCCGGCGGCCGGGAGGCTCCGGCCGACAAGACCGACAAAGCCGACAAGGACGCGGGGCCGCTTCCCCGCGACGTCCGCTCCGGTGGGCTTGTGACCAAAGGAGTGCCTGTTCGAGCGCAGCAGCGATGACGCGACGAGCATAACCGCCTGAGGATGCCCACCATCACGGGCATTCACACCATCGAGGGCGGGCGGGCAGGCCGTCCGGCCGCCGGCGATCGCGGCGGCACAGACCGGCTCGTCCTGCTCGACAACGGCCGCCGGCTGCGGGTCGATGTCGAGCAGATCGTGCTGCATGGGTTGGCCCCCGGAGGGGTGATCGACCCGGGCCTCGTCGCGCGGCTCGCGGCGCGGGAGGCGTACCTTCGGGCCCGGGAACGGGCCCTTCGTCTTTTGGCCATCCGGCCGAGGTCCGTGGAAGAGCTCCGGGCACGGCTGGGGCGGCACGGCATTCCACGAAGCACGCTGGGAGCGGTGATCGCGGAACTCGAAGCCCAGGGCTATCTCGACGACCTCGCGTTCGCGCGGTCGTGGATCGCCGCCCGCGCCGGCCCCAGGGCGTACGGAATCGGACGGCTCCGCCTGGAGCTTCGGCGCAGGGGCGTGCCGTCCGCCGTCGTCGACCAGGCCGTCCGCGAAGCCGCCGGCGCCGACCCCGACCTGGGCGCGGCGGAGGAGCGGTCCGCCCTTACGCTCGTCGAGCGGCGCCTCGCGGCCTACCGGCGGCTCGCGCCCGAGCAGCGTGCCCGGCGCATCGCGGCGCTGCTCAGCCGCCGCGGGTTTGCGCGGTCGACGATCGTGCGGGCGCTGAAGACGATCGGAGGAGTGACGCAGGTGGAAGCCTTCGATGAAAACTGACCGGCGGGATGACCGGGCGCGGCACGATCAACTGGCGCTGGCCCTGGCCGTCCCGGAAGGCCCCATCGCGACCGTGGAGCCACCCACCTCCGCGACGCGCGAGGCGCCGCCCGGCCCGGTGGACGCGATCCTCGAGGGGTTGACCGGGGAGCAGCTCGCGGCGGTGACGCACGGCGAGGGCCCGCTGCTGATCGTGGCGGGGGCGGGGACGGGGAAAACGGCCGTGATTACCAGGCGGATCGCCCATCTGATCACCACCCGCCGCGCCCGGCCGGAGGAGATTCTGGCGCTGACCTTCACCGACCGCGCCGCGGCCGAGATGGAGGAGCGCGTCGACCGCCTCGTGCCCTACGGCTACACGCAGGCCTGGATCAGCACCTTCCACGCCTTTGGCGACCGGGTGCTGCGGGAGAACGCGCTGCATCTGGGGCTGTCCCCGGACTTCCGGGTGTTGACCAAGCCCGAACAGATCATCTTCGTGCGCGAGCGGCTCTTCGATCTCCCCCTCGAGTACTTCCGGCCGCTCGGCGATCCCACCCGGCACATCGACGCGCTCGTCTCCCTGTTCAGCCGGGCCAAGGATGAGGACGTCACGCCCGAGGAATACGCCGCCTACGCCGCCGGGCTCGCGGCCGCCGCTCCTCCACCGGAGGATGCCGCGCGTACGGAGCTGGTCCGCCAGCAGCAGGAGCTCGCGGCGGCCTACGCGGCCTACCAGCGTCTCCTTGGGCAGGAGAGCCGCGTGGATTTCGGCGATCTCATCACGATGACGCTGAGGCTGCTGCGGGAGCACCCGACCGTGCTCCAGCGGTACCGGGAGCAGTTCCGGTACGTGCTCGTCGACGAGTTTCAGGACACCAACTACGCGCAGTTCGAGCTGGTCAAGCTCCTGGCCGGCGGTCGGCGGTCCCTGACCGTTGTGGCCGACGACGACCAGGCGATCTACCGGTGGCGCGGCGCGTCGTACAGCAACATCACCTACTTCACGGAAGGCTACTCGGACGCCCGGATCGTCGTGCTCACGCAGAACTACCGGTCGACGCAGTTCATCCTCGACACCGCGTACCGCCTTATCCGGCACAACGACCCGGACCGGCTCGAGGTCCGGCAGGGGATCGACAAGCGCCTCCGGGCGGTCTCCGGCCCGGGCAGCCTTCCCCGCCACCTCCGCTTCGACTCGCTCAGCAGCGAGGCCGACGGGGTGGCGGATCGCATCGCGCAGCGGGCGGCCGACGGCCAGTGGCGGTACGGCGACGTGGCGATCCTGGTCCGGGCGAACCGGGACGCCGATCCGTTCCTGCGGGCGCTCACCCTGCGCGGGATCCCCTTCCGGTTCTCCGGCACCCGGGGCCTGTACGACCGGGAGGAGATCCGGCTCCTCATCGCCGCGCTGCGCTGCATCGCCGATCCGCACGACAGCCTTTCGCTCTACCTGCTCAGCACGGCGCCGTTCTACGAGGTCCCCGCGGCCGACCTGGTCCTCTGCACGAGCTACGCCAACCGCAAGAACCGCCCGCTCAGCCACGTCTACCGGCACCTCGACAAGATCGAGGAGATCCGGCCGACCCCGGAGGGGCGGGCCGCGATCGCGAGGCTGGTCGAGGACCTGGACGCCATGACCCAGATGGCCGCGCGGTATCCGACGGGACGGGTGCTCTACGAGTATCTCGTGACCCGCACCGGGTACGTCGGCCGCCTGGCGTCCTCCGGCCGGCCCGAGGACGAGCAGAAGGTCGCCAACATCGCCAAGTTCTTCGATCTGGTCGCCCGGTTCGGCGATATCGCCCCGGTGGACCGGGTGCCCGGGTTCGTGGGCTACCTCGATCTGCTGATCGACGCGGGGGACGATCCGCCGACCGCCGAGTTCGACACGGACGCCGACGCGGTGCACGTGCTGACGATCCACAAGGCCAAGGGGCTGGAGTTCCCGGTCGTCTTCATGGTCGGGCTGGTCGCGGACCGGTTTCCCTCGCGCAGCCGGGGCGAGCCCATCCCGCTCCCGGACGCGCTGATGAAGGACCTGCTGCCGAGCGGGGACTTCCACCTGCAGGAGGAGCGCCGGCTGTGCTACGTGGGGATGACGCGCGCCAGGCGGGACCTGTACCTGACGAGCGCCCGGGACTACGGCGGCGCCCGCCCGCGAAAGTGCAGCCGCTTCGTCCTCGAGGCGCTCGACCTCCCGCAGGCGGACGAGGAGACGTTTCGCGCCTCCGTCGTCCAGGCGGTGGAGCGCCACGCCCCGCCGGTCGACCTGCACCCGCAGCTCGAGCTCGTCCACACCGACGGCCAGGTCGTGCCGCTCTCCTTCCGGCAGGTCGACGACTACTCGACGTGTCCGCTCAAGTACAAGTTCATCCACATCCTGCGCGTCCCGGTGCTCCGGGATCACCGGGTCGTCTACGGCGCGGCGCTGCACGAAGCGGTGCAGGAATACAACCGCCGGAAGGCGCGCCATCAGCCGGTCACCGCGGACGATCTGATCCGTCACTTCGAGCGGGTCTGGGTCAACGAAGGCTTCCTCAGCCGCGAGCACGAGGATCAGCGGCTCGAGGCCGGACGGAACGCCCTCCGGCGCTTCTACGACTACCAGGAGGCCAGCGGCACCGTCCCGACGTTCGTGGAGCGGGAGTTCCGGTTCCCCGTGGGGCCGACGATGCTCCGCGGCCGCTGGGACCGGGTGGACGTCCGGGGCGGGGAGGTCGTGATCATCGACTTCAAGAGCACGGACGTCCGCGCCCAGCAGGACGCCGACCGGCGCGCCAAGGACAGCGACCAGCTGGCGATCTACACGCTGGCCTATAAGGAAGTGTTTGGCCGGCTGCCGGACCGCGTCGAGCTGCACTTCCTGGGGACCCAGGTCGTGGTCGGCCGCGCGCGCAAGACCGAGGCGGAACTCAATCGGACCCGGGAGATGATCCTGCACGCCGCCTCCGGGATCCGCGCGCAGCAGTTCATCGCCACCCCGGATCCCTACCGGGCGTGCCCGTACTGCGCCTTCAATCAGATCTGCCCCTTCACGGCGGCCGCGGAATGAGCATCCGCCTCCTGCACACCTCGGACGTCCACCTCGGGGCCACGTTCAAAGTCCTGGGGGAGCGGGGCCGCGAGCAGCACCGCCAGGTGCGGGAGACCTTTGCGCGGGTCGCCGGCCTGGCGATCGAGGAGCGGGTGGACGCCGTGCTGATCGCCGGAGACCTGTTCGACTCCGTGGCGGCGGCGCGGGTGCAGGCGCCGTTCGCGGCCGAGCAGTTGGGCCGGCTGGGAGAGGCCGGGATCCCCGTGGTTCTGATCGCCGGGAACCACGACCCGCTCGGCGAGGGGAGCGCGTCCGTATGGGCGGATCTCACCGCGCGGTGCCCGCACCTCAGCGTGCTCGGTCCGGCGCTGGAGACCCGCGCATTCCCGGAGCTGGACCTCACGGTGGTGGGGCGCTCGGTCGCGGACCGGCTGTCGGCGGAGAGTCCCCTGACCGGGCTGCCCGTGCCCCGCCGGACGCATTTTCTCGTCGCGCTGGCCCATGGGAGCGTCCAGCGCCCCGACCTTCCGGCTCGGTTTGGGCTCATCACGCCTGAGGAGATCGCCGCGAGCGGGGTGGACTACCTCGCGCTCGGCGACTGGCACTCGACTCGGGACGTCTCGAGCGGAGGGGTGAGGGCGTGGTACAGCGGGGCCCCGGAGATGATCGGCCTGGATGAGCCGGATTGCGGGAGCGTCTGCCTGGTGACGCTCGGGGCCCCCGGAGACATCGAGGTCGTCCGCCGCCCGGTCGGCCGCCGGCGCGGCAGGCACATCACGCTGGATCTGGCCGGTTCGGGCGGCGCCGAGGGGGTCGCCCGGGCGATCCGCGGCCACGCCGATGCGTCCCTCGCCCTCGTGGTGACGCTCGGCGGGCTGGTCGGTCTGGCCGACCGGGTGAATGTGGAGCGGCTCCGCGAGGATCTGGGGCCCGAGTTCTTCCGGCTGGAGATCCGGGACGAGTCTCACCTCCGGCTCGACGCGGTCGACCCTTCGCTCTACCCGGAAGGCACCGTGCTGGGGGGGTTCGTCCGGGCGATGCAGGAGCAGATCGCGGGCCGGGAAGGCGAGGCGCGCGCGATCGCCGAGGACGCCCTGCAGTGGGGAGTCGCGCTTCTGGAGGGCAAGGAGGTCCTCACGTGATCATCCGCCGCGTGCACGTCCGCGGGTTCCGGAAGTTCGTGGACCAGGTGCTGGAGTGCGGCCCGGGGCTCAATGTCATCCGCGGGAGGAACGACGCCGGGAAATCGACCCTCCACCTGGCGTTCGCGGTGGTCTTGTTCCCGGTCAAGCCGTCCGCGGCGCACTCGTTCGCCCAGTGGGGCGAAGAGCGGCCGGGGGAGATCACCATGGAGTTCGACGCGGACGGGCGGACCTACCGGCTGCACAAGGACTTCCGGTCGCGCAAGGTCCTGCTCCGGTGCGGCGAGGAGCAGTGGGATGCGCCGAAGGAGGTGGAGCGCCGGGTCGGCGAGGTGCTCGGGCTGACGAGCGCCAGCCTGTTCCGCGCGACCGTCCACATCGGCCAGTGGGACCTGGCCCGGGTTCAGGAGGAGAAAGAGGAGATCGGGACCCGCCTGGCCCGGATCATCACGGGAGGCGACAGCGACGCGAACCGGGTGCTCGATACCCTGGACAAATACCTGCGGCGGATGGAAGTGGGGCTCCACCACCCGGCCAGGAACGCGGGCCCGCTCAAGCGTGACAGCGATCGGATCGCGTTCCTCACCACCGAGCAGCAGCGGCTGGCAGGCGAAGTGGCCGCGATCGAGCAGGCGGCGGCCCAGCGCGGCCGCCTCGCGTCCCGGATCGCCGAACTGGAGCAGCAGGTCCGGGACGATGAGGCGCTGCTCGAGGCCAACCGCCGCCTCTATGCGCTGGATGGCCGCGTGGCGGAGCTCGGCGCCCGCGCGGAACAGCTGAAAGCCTCCGCCGGCCGGATCGAGGGCGCGGTGGGGGCGGTGGGGGCCGCGGAGGCCGATCCCGCGCTGGCATCTCCTCCGGATCCCGAGACGCTCGCGCGCCTCCAGGAAGCGGAGGTGCGCGTTCGAATGCTCACGACGGCTCCCGGCGCTGCGGAGGCCGAACCGGACGCGGGGGACGGGAGCGGCGGCCCCCCGCCGACTGCCGCCTCAGGCGGGCTCGCGCTCGCGGCGATCGTCTGCGGCCTCCTCGGCGCGTTGCTGATGGGAATCCACAAGATCCCCTGGGGCGCCGCGGCCCTGATCGCCGCGGCGGGCTTCGCGGGGGCGGCCCTCGTCCTGCGCGGGCGCGGCCGTCGCGCGGCGAGGCTCAGGGCGGATCGCCTGCGGGACCGGGAAGAGCACGCGGCGGAGCGCCTCCGCCTCCTCGACGCGGCGGCCGAGGAGGTGCGGCGGCTGACCGCCGCCCTGGGCGCGGCGTCCCTCGACGAGGCCCGACGAAAGGCCGCGCGCTACGCGGAGGCCGTGCGCAGACGCGAGACGGCGCGGATGGTCCTGGAAGGGATTTTGGGGGGCCGCTCCGGCGCCGCGATCGCGGAGGAATACCAGCGCGCGCTCCTGGACCTCGAAGCGGCCCGGGCGCAGCGGGATGATCCCGATCTCGCCCTCAGGCGGCTCGATGCCGCGGCCGTCCAGCGTCTTCAGACCGAATCGGAGAAGCGCAAGAAGGAGCTCTCGCTGGCGCAGGGGGAACTCCAGCGGCTCGAGGGCCGGCTGAGCGGCCGGTCGCCGTACGAGGAGTTGGGGCGCATCGAAGAGGAGCTGGAGGAGACCCGGGCCCGCTGCGCCCGGGCGCAGCGGCAGATCGAGGTCCTCAGGCTCACGCGCGAGATCCTCGGTGAAGCGTACCGCCACACGATCGTGCCGGGACGCGTGAGGCTGGAGGAACTCGCCGGCGGCTACCTTCGGGCGCTCTCGGGCGGCGCCTACGACCGGCTCACGGTCGATGAACAGACGCTGGCCCCGCGCGTCTGGGTGGGGCCTCCCAAGGATTGGGCGGAAGTGGAGAACCGGCAGATCGGCAGCGGCGGGGTCGACCAGTGTTATCTGGCGCTCCGGCTGGGTCTGGTGGATCTGCTCTGCCACGGGTGCCGTCCGCCCCTGTTCCTCGACGACCCGTTCCTCGCCTACGATGAAGGACGCGCGGCCGCTGCGATGGGCCTGCTCAGGGCGTTGGGACGGGATCGTCAGATCTTCCTATTGACCTGCCGGGGCGAGTACGATCGGTACGCCGATCACCTGATCGTTCTCGACGAGGTGCCGGCCGCCGCTTCGACGACCTGGGGGGCGCCGGTCCGCCCCGCGTAGCCGGCCATTCCGCGCTCAGGACCGGCTCCGGCCGTGCGGAACGCCAGGGCAAAGGCGGCCGCCGCGATCCCATAGCAGACCACGCCGCTCCAGTACGCGGCGGAGATGCCTGCGCTCATGGCGACGGCGACGGCGAGCACCGACGCACAAATCGACGTCGCTCCGTTGATGCCCCACAGCCAGGGGGTCGCGGCGTCGTTTCTGGCGGCGGCGGCTTTCATGCCGAGGGGGAATGCCATCCCCATGAACAGGCCGATCGGGAAGAGGAGCAGGACGGCCACGAGAATGCGCTCGGGGGTGGGTGCCCCGCCGAACACCGTGAGCGCCCAGGGGGTCAGGACGCCGAAGGCACACAGGGCGCCGAGGAGGAGGCCCAGCCGGAGCACGGTGGCGCGGGTTGCCCCCGGCGGGACCCCCTGGGTGGACAGGCTGCCGGCTCCGCTGCTGACGAGCAGGGCGAAGAGCACAGCCGAGAGGCTGTACGTGGGATGGCCCAGAAACACGGTGAGGCGTTGCATTTGCGAGATCTCGATCATCATGAACCCCACCCCGATGCTCGCGAAGTAGACGAGCAATGGGGGGGTGCCGCCCGGCGTCTCGCGGGCCATCGGGAGGAGCGGACCGACGATGCACGCCAGTGTGAGCGCGATGACCAGGAGGAGCAGCGACCCGAGGATGAACACCGCATCGGCATTGGTGTACTCGATGCCCTGCACGCGATGGCGATGGAAGGCGTCCCTGAGCCGCAGCATGTTGAAAAAGAACGGGCTGTCATCCGTCGGGGGCGCGAGATTCGCGCCGAGCGGCCCGGCGACCTGATCGGGATTCCGCCCCGATGCCAGGGCCGCGAAGGTGGCATCGTATGCCGTCCGTGGAGTCAGCGCCAGGTCGAACCGCATCCGGCGGGCCGCATCCGTCAGCGTGGCGAGATCCCTCTCCGAGAACGGCGCCTTGCCGACCAGGATCGTCGCCGCAGCGAAGGGAATCCCTCCGAGCCTGAAGGGGGCCGCCGCCTTTACAATGACGAGATGGTCCCGGGGATGCGCGACGCCGAGGCGGTTGAGGGCGGCGGCGGCCAGCGCCGTCACCCGGTACATTTCGCCGGGCCGCGTCCCGACGAACCATCGGGTGACCGTCAGCACGCCTCCGGGATTGAGTCGTTCCAGGAAGAGCGTCCACGCCTCCACCGTGTACAGCGAGTTCTCGGCCAGCACATAGGCGCCGGCGGCGGTGGCGGCCGCCGTATCGACGAGCGACAGCTGGATGATGTCGTACCGCGTTCGGTTCCTGGCGATGTAGCTTCGGGCCTCATCGTTGACGAGGGTGACGCGCGGGTTTCGATCGAGGTGGCCGGAAAACTTCCCGAACCGCCGGGTGAGGGCGTCGAGGATGCTCTTGTTGAGCTCCAGCGCGACAACCGACTTCTGCCCGAAGACCAGCGCGGAGAGGATGTCCCGCCCCCCGCCCGCGCCGACCACCAGGACCTTCGCATCCCGCCGGATGTAGTGCGCGATGTTCGTGACGTCGTACTTCAGGTACCCCAGCGGCCCCAGGTTCCCGTCGAAGGCGGTGATGATCGTAAAGGCGCTGCTGTCGATCCACATGGCGAGCTGATGGATCTTGCGGCCGGGGGGCAGCGCGGTGCTCAGGCCCCAGCCCTGGACGCCCGGCGGCGCCCCGGTGACCGTGACACGCGAGAACGAATTCCACTTCTCGTAGAGCGCCGGATGATCCCGACCGCCCTTCACCCAGGTCAATCGCAGGAGTGCCGACCGGTGGGCTGCCAGGATGCTGTTGGCGCCCGCGAAGAGGGCGAGGATGACCATGACGGCCAGGGTCGCCCGCCGCAGCCCGGCGGAGCCTGTCTCGGCCGCGAAGACGGCTGCCCCGAAGGCCGCCAGGGCCGCGGTGACGATCACCGCCGTCGGCCCGTCGGTGGCGTCGAGCACGCCGATCAGGAGGAAGCACCCGGTCGCCGCTCCCGCCAGGTCGGCCGCATAGAGCGTGCTCACGTGCCTGGGAAATCGCGTCAACGCCAGCGAGACGCAGATCCCGCTGAGGGTGAAGGGCACCGATGTCGCGATGTAGGTCGGGATGAGCAGGCCGGTGAGCGCAAACGGGCCGCCGCGCGCCGGAATGGCCACATGCACGGCGAAGCTGGCCACAATGGCCGCCGCGAACAGCAACGCGCTGCACGCCAGCTGTCGTTTCGCGCCCTCGCGGGGGAAGCGGGCAGGGAACAGGTAGACGAGGATCGCGCCCACGGTCATCCCGAACAGGGCCACCGAGATCGCCATGAACGCGTAATGGTACCACATGGTCACGCTGAAGATCCGCGTGAGCAGGACTTCGTACATCAGCGTGGCGAGGGTGACGAGGAAGAGCCCCGCGTAGGTTCGACCTGTGGCAGTGACGGCAGCGTCCGGCACGCGTCATCCCTCTCGTGGTCGGTCAGCGACCCTCCAACCGGCGTTATCTGTTACTGCCCGCAGCGGCGAGTCCTCAGACCAAGGAAGCGCCCCGGGGGGATCCCGGCCTTCCGGGTGGATTCCCGGACGCGCTCCCGGCTCGGTTAGCGCGCGGCGTCCGACGCGAGGATCTTGAGGTCGAGGGCGAGGTCCCTGGACTCGAAATTCCCGGGCAGGAACACCCGCAGCCGGCCGCGGGGATCGATGACGTACACGATCGCCGTGTGGTCGACCGGGGCCCCGGCCGGACCTCCCGCGGCGCGAGGGGCGGCGCCCCGGGCGTCGGTCCCGACGTAGTAGTTGGCCCACACCGGGCGCAGCTCCGCGAAGGACCCCGAGAGGTAGTGCAGCTCTCGCTCCAGGTGGTGGATCGCCAGGAACTCCCGGACCGCGCCCGGCGTGTCGCCCGCGGGATCCACGCTCACGGCGATGAACGCCGCGCGGCCGGCGGCGTTCCCGAGTTGGAGATAGGCCTCGTGCATCCTGGTGGCGATCAGGGGGCAGACGTCGGGGCAGTGGGTATACAGGAAGGTCAGCGCGACCGCCCTGCCGCGAAATTGGGAGAGGCGGATCGGGCGGCGATCCTGATCGAGCAGGGTGAAGTCGGAGACGGGCGCGGGCGGGGTGACGACGGCCCCCTGGAGTGTTGGGGCGGAGACATGCATCCAGACCGCGGCGGCCGCGATCCCGGCGGCCGCCGCGGCACCGATCGACACCAGGATCCAGCGGGTCCGGCGTCGGCGTCGCCCGGGGTCCCTGGATTCCCGAGTCGTGTCCTGTGCGCCGGTCTCCATCCACCGCTCCGTGTCTTGCGCCGTCACGCGGGCACTTTGCAGTATAGCACGGGGCCCGGGCCTGCTCACCCCCCGGGCTGGGTCCTCAGGCGCCGGCCCGGCCCCCGGCGGCGCCGCCGGCCCGCGGGGACCTCTCCGGATGCTCCCGAAGTCCCCGAAGGGCTTTCCTTGACCGCATTTTCAGGTCACGATAGAATGAAGCGAAGGGGATTGAAAGCCCAAATTCACATTACATCCGGCCGGGCCCGTGGCACCGGCCGGGGAGAGCAGGAGGGTTTGACAGTCTAGGGGGAACGATACGCGGTTATCTTTATACGGAGGGGGTGACACCCATGAACCCCGTTCTGCTCCTTGGTGCGGGCGTCATCGGGCTGGTAGCCTTCCTCCTTGGATACCTTCTGCGAAAGTTCGCCGGTGAGGCGAAGATTGGAACGGCCGAGGTCGCTGCGAAGCGCATCATCGAAGCCGCCGCGGTGGCGGCGGAACGGGAGGCGGACAATAAGAAGCGCGAAGCGCTCCTGGAGGCCAGAGACGAGGCGTTCCGGATCAAGCGGGACGCCGAACGGGAGGTTCGGGAGCAGCGCGCGGAGCTGCAGCGGCTCGAACGGCGGTTGATTCAGCGTGAGGAGGCCCTGGACCGGAAGGTCGAGGCAGGCGAGAAACGGGAACAGGCCCTTGCGCAGCGGGAGCAGGAGGTCACCAAGGCTAGGGAGGAGTTGGAGGAGGCATCGCAGCGCGAGCGCGTCGAGCTTGAACGCGTCGCCGGCCTGACCCTGGAGCAGGCGCGTCAGGAACTGCTCCAGAAGACCGAAATCGAGATCCGGCACGAGGCGGCGCAGATCGGCAAGAAGATCGAAGCGGAAGCCCGGGAGACCGCCGAGCGTTCGGCCAGGGAGATCGTCGCCCTGGCGATTCAGCGGTGCGCCGCCGATCATACGGCGGAAGTGACCGTGTCGGTGGTCCCCCTGCCCAACGACGAGATGAAGGGGCGGATCATCGGCCGGGAAGGCCGCAACATCCGGTCCCTCGAGAGCCTCACCGGGGTCGATCTGATCATCGACGATACCCCGGAGTCGGTCACGATTTCCTCGTTCGATCCCATTCGCCGTGAAGTCGCGAAGATGACGCTGGAGAAGCTCCTGGCCGACGGCCGGATCCACCCGGCGCGGATCGAAGAGATGGTGGAAAAGGCGCAGCGGGATATCGATACCCGGATCCGCGAGGCCGGCGATCGGGCGGCGTTCGAGGCCGGCGTTCACGGCCTGCATCCCGAGGAGTTGAAGCTCATGGGGCGGCTCAACTTCCGGTTCAGCTACGGGCAGAACCTGCTGCAGCATTCCATCGAGGTGGCCCTGCTGGCGGGGTTGATGGCGACGCAGCTCGGCGCCGATCCGGAGCTGGCGCGCCGGGCCGGGCTGCTGCACGACATCGGGAAGGCGCTCACCCACGAGGCCGAAGGCACCCACAGCGACCTCGGCATGGACATCGCGCGGCGCTACCACGAGCCGCCGCAGGTGCTCAACGCCATCGCCTATCACCACGGAGACGCCGAAGCGGCGGGGGTGGAGTCGATCCTGGTGGCGGCGGCGGACGCGATCTCGGCCTCGCGCCCCGGGGCCCGCAAGGAAACCGTTGAAATGTACGTGAAGCGGCTCGAGAACCTGGAGCGCATCGCCACGTCGTTTACGGGGGTGGACAAGGCGTACGCGATTCAGGCCGGCCGCGAAATCCGCGTGCTGGTCAAGCCGCAGGAGATCGATGACGCCAGCGCGATGACCATGGCGCGCGAGATGGCCAAGAAGATCGAAGAGGAACTGCAATATCCCGGGCAGATCAAGGTGACGGTGCTGCGGGAGACGCGCGCGATCGAGTACGCGAAATAGAACGGCGGCCCGGCGTGAAGGTGCTGTTCATCGGCGACATCGTGGGCAGGCCAGGACGACGGGTCCTGGCCCGGATGCTGCCCGGCCTGCGCCGGGAGCTGTCGGTCGACTTCACGATCGCCAACGGGGAGAACTCCGCGGGCGGGTTCGGGATCACCCGGGAGACGTTCGAGGAGATCGTGGCCGCCGGCGTCGACGTGGTGACCGGGGGCAACCACACCTGGCAGGCTCGGGAGGTCTCCACGCTGCTCGACGGCGAGCTGCGGCTGTTGAGGCCCGCGAACTACCCGGCAGGCGCCCCGGGCCGGGGGGCGGGCGTCTTCCGTCCCTCGGGCGGGCGGGGGGGCGCCGCGGTGGGGGTGGTGAACTTGGAAGGCCGGATCTTCATGGAGCCCCTCGACTCGCCCTTTCGCATCGGCCGGGAGCTGGTGGAGCGCCTGCGGCAGGAGACGCCCGTGCTCGTCATCGACATGCACGCCGAGGCGACCTCCGAGAAGACGGCCCTGGGCTGGTATCTCGACGGACGGGTCTCCGCGGTGGTGGGGACGCACACACACGTCCAGACGGCCGATGAGCGCATCCTTCCGGGCGGCACCGCGTTCATCACGGACGCCGGCATGACCGGGCCGCGGGACTCGATCATCGGGATGGGCCGCGAGGAGGTGCTGCAGCGGTTCCTCGCCCAGCTGCCGGCGCGGTTCAGCGTGGCCGTGGGACCCGCGCAGTTGAACGCCGTCCTCCTCGACGTGGACGAGCGGACCGGCCGCGCCCGGGGCATCCAGCGGGTCACGCGGATGGAGGGGGAGGGGGCGGGGCCGGAGGGGGAGGATTCTCCGGAACGCCCGCGAAAGGAATAGCCCCCGCCGCAGACGCGGGGAATCGCCCCCCACTCCGCCGAGGAGGCACGCGCCCATGAACATCCTCAAAGTCGCCGCCAAGTCCAATCCTACAGCCGTTGCGGGGGCGCTTGCGGGCGTCGTGCGGGAAAAGGGAACGGCGGAGCTCCAGGCCATCGGCGCGGCCGCGATCAACCAGGCGGTGAAGGCGATCGCCATCGCCCGCGGCTACGTCGCCCCCAGCGGACTCGACCTCGTGTGCGTGCCCGCGTTCGCCGACGTGCAGATCGACGGGGAAGATCGGACCGCGATCAAGCTGATCGTGTCCCCCAGGTAGGCATCCCCAGCCATCCGCATCGATCTTCACACCCACAGCACCGCGTCGGACGGCCTCTTATCCCCCGATCGGCTTGTCAGGGTCGCGCGCGAGCACGCCGTGTCCACCCTGGCCCTCACCGACCATGACACGACCGAGGGAGTGGACGAGGCCCTCGCGGCCGGGCGGCGGTACGGCGTCGACGTGATCCCGGGGGTGGAGATCAACACGGACGTGGGCGAGCACGAGGTCCACATCCTGGGCTACTACATCGACCACGACGACGGGACGTTCCAGGCGTTCCTCGGGCGGAGGCGCGAGGCGCGGGTGCGCCGCGCCGAGGAGATGGTGCGCCGGCTCTCGGCCCTGGGGGTTCGCGTGGAGTGGGCGCGGGTCCGCGAGATCGCCTCGGGGGCGGCCGTGGGGCGTCCACACATTGCCCGCGCGCTGGTCGAAGCGGGGCGCGTCGCGTCGGCCCAGGAGGCCTTTGAGCGGTTTCTCGGCCGGAACGGTCCGGCCTATGTGCCCCGGGCGCCGCTGGCCCCCGAGGACGCCGTCGAGGTGATCGCCGGGGCGGGCGGGGTGCCGGTGCTCGCGCATCCCGGGTGGGCGTCCGGCGGCCCGGTGCTCGAGCGGGTGCCGCGGCTCGTCGCGCGCGGTCTTGCCGGAATCGAGGTGTACTATCCGGACCACACCCCCGAGATGGTCGACGCGTATCGGACGATCGCGGATCGCTACCGGCTGGTCGCCACCGGCGGGACGGATTACCACGGCGGAGGCGCACGCACCGGCCACGCGCAATTGGGGAGCCTCCCGATGCCGGCGGAGGTCGTCCCAGCCCTGCGGGCGCGATGGATGTCGGCACCGGCACGCCGGAATCTCCCGGCCGGGGATGCGCGCCCGTCGTAGGGCGTTTATCATAGGGGGCGTGATCATGGTGGAGGGTGGCCATGCAGTGTTCGAAGTGCGGGGCTGAGAACGCCGCGGGAAGGATCATCTGCCGGGTCTGCGGCGCCCGGCTCCGTCCGGCCGCGGCCGGCGGTCCGCCGGCCGCAGTGGGGACGCGCGAAAGCGACGAGACGCTCCGGCGTCGGCTTTCCTATGATCTGCTGCGCATCGTCTGGGTGGTCGCGGTGGTGATCGTCGTCGGGCTGGGTCTGGGCTTCCTCCTGAAGTAGCCGGGGACGAAACGCGGAGGGGGATGGGGACGGTACCGCTCCGGCAGCTGCCATCGGTGGAGCGCCTCCTCCAGCGGCTCGAGGCGGACGGCGCGCTCTCCGCGTATCCACGGGCGCTCGTGGTCGCCTGCACCCGGGAGGTGGTGGACGCCGCCCGGGCAAAGGTGCTGGACGGGCGCGCGGCGGAAGGCGAGATCGGGGTGGAGGCGCTCGCCGCCGCCGTGCAGGCCCTGCTGCCCCGGCGGGCCGCCCAAAGCCTGGCGCCCGCGATCAACGCCACCGGCATCGTCCTGCACACGAACCTCGGACGCGCCCCGCTGTGCGCCGCCGCCCGCGAGGCCGTCGCCGCATCCTCCGGATACGCGGTGCTCGAGACCGATCCGGACACGGGCCACCGGACGTCGCGCCAGCGCCACGTCGCCGCTTTGCTGCGCGAACTGACCGGGGCCGAGGCCGCGCTCGCGGTCAACAACAACGCCGCCGCCGTCCTGCTGTCGCTCACGGCCCTGGCGCGCGGGCGAGAGGCCATCGTCTCCCGGGGCGAACTGGTCGAGATCGGCGGCAGCTTCCGCATCCCGGACATCATGGCCGCGAGCGGGTCCCGCCTGGTCGAGGTAGGGACGACCAACAAGACCTACCTGCGGGATTACGAAGCGGCGCTCACCCCGGACACCGCCCTGCTCGTCAAGGTGCACCGGAGCAACTTCGCCATCCGGGGGTTCGTCCACGAGGCGGCCCCCGGCGAGCTCGCCGCGCTGGGACAGCGCGCGGGGGTCCCTGTGCTGTTCGATATGGGGAGCGGCGCCCTCGTCGACCTGGCTGCGCGGGGCCTGCCCCCGGAGCCGACGGCCCGCGCGGCCGTCGCCGGCGGCGTCGACGTGGTGACGTTCAGCGGGGACAAGCTGCTCGGCGGCCCCCAGGCGGGGTTGATCGTCGGGCGGGAGGCGATCGTCGGCCGCGTTCGGGCGCACCCGATGGCCCGGGCGGTCCGCATCGACAAACTGGATCTTGCGGCCCTCGAAGCGACCCTGCGCGTCTACCGCGACCCTGATCGCGCCTGGGAGGCGATCCCCGTGCTGGCCATGTTGAGCGCCGACCCGCGCTCGCTCGAACGCGCCGCACACGACCTGGCCGCCCGGCTTCGGAGACAGCTTCCACCCACCGCCATGGTGGAGGTCCGCCCGACCGTCGCCGAGGCCGGCGGGGGGGCGCTGCCGGGGGTCGAGCTGCCGTCGTGGGGGGTGGCCATCCATCCCGCGGACGCCCCGGTGGAGACCTGGGAGCGGCGCCTGCGCCTGGCCCGGCCTCCGGTATTCTGCCGGATCGCCGATGACCGGCTGATCCTCGACCTCCGGACGCTGGGGTCGGGTGATTGGCCCGCCCTGGAGGCGGCGGTGAGGTCGGCCGCCTCCGGCGCAGACCCGTGAGCGCGTCAAGCTCTCCCCGCCCCGCCGCCGCGGCCGTGCTCGGGTATGCCGTCGTCGGCACCGCCGGCCACATCGATCACGGGAAGAGCGCCCTCGTCCGAGCGCTCACGGGGGTCGACCCGGACCGGCTCGAGGAGGAGAAACGACGGGGGATGACCCTCGACCTCGGCTTCGCGCACTTCGATCTGCCGAGCGGCCGGCGGGTCGGCCTCGTGGACGTGCCCGGTCACGAGCGCCTCATCAGAAACATGCTCGCCGGCGCCACCGGGATCGACCTGGTGCTGCTGGTGGTCGCCGCGGACGAAGGCGTGATGCCGCAGACCCGCGAGCACCTGGACATCCTCCGGTTCCTCCAACTGCGCCGGGGGATCGTCGTCCTCAACAAGATCGATCTGGTCACCGATCAGGAGTGGCTGGCGCTCGTCACGGACGATATCCGCGCGGCGACGGCGGGATCGTTCCTGGATGGGGCACCCATCCTCCCCGTCTCCGCCCGCCGGGGCGACGGGATCCCGGCCCTTGTCGCCGCCATCGACGCCGCGCTGCGGGATGCGGCGGCCCGCCCGGTCGACGCTCCGGCCCGCCTGCCCATTGATCGGAGTTTCACGATGGCCGGGTTCGGCACGGTTGTCACCGGAACGCTCTGGACGGGCAGGATTCGCGCGGGAGAGGTGCTCGAACTGCTGCCGGCCGCGCAGGAGGTGCGGGTCCGGCAGGTGCAGAGCCATGGGATGCCGGTCGACGCGGCGGAGGCGGGCCAGCGCGTTGCCCTCAACATCGTCGGCGCGGCCAAAGACGAGGTCGTCCGCGGCGACTGGCTCGCCACCCCGCGCAGTGTTCAGCCGACCACCCTGCTCGACGTCCGCGTCCGCCTGCTGGAGACCGCCCCCGCGCTGGCCCACCAGGCGCGAATCAGGCTGTACGTTGGCGCCGGCGAGGTCATCGGGCGCATCCGGCTGCTCGATCGGCCGCGCCTCGGCCCCGGCGAGACGGCGGTCGCGCAGCTGAGGCTGGAGTGCCCCGCCGTCGTGGCCCGCGGCGATGCGTTCGTGCTCCGGCGCTACTCTCCCATGACGACGGTTGGAGGCGGCGAGGTCATCGCGCCCCACGCCCCCCTCCGCCGCCGGGGCGGCGCGGCGGCGGAGGCGGTGGCGTCCGAAGAGGGCTCGGGGGTGGAGGGCCAGCTTCAGGCGGCGCTTGCGGCCGCCGGGCGGGGCGGCTCGACGGTCGATCTGCTCGCCAGGAAGGCGGGCGTGACCCCCGAGCGTGCCGCCGAACAGGTGCGGGCCTGGGTGACCGCCCGGCAGGCCATCGATCTGCGGGGGCGGGTGTTCTCGGCGAACGCGGCTGAGACGGTTCGGGACGACGTGCTGCGCACCCTCGGGGCGTACCATGCGGCGGCGCCGTGGCGGCGGGGGATGCCCCGGGACGACCTGAAGAGCCGGGTGTTCGGCGCCGGCGACGACCGGCTGTACGGGTTCGCGCTCGATGACCTGGTGGCCGGCTCACGGGTCGTCGTCGACGAGGGGCTGGCGCGCCTGTCCACATTCCACGCCGTCCACACCCCCGCGGAGATCGCCGCCCGCGGCGCGATCGAGGAGGCCGTTCGGCGCGGTCGGTTCGCGCCGCCGGGCCGGGAAGAGGCCCTCGCCGCCGCCGCCGACCGCGGGGCGGCGGAGCGCATGCTTCAGGCGCTGCTCGACGACGGCCGCCTCATCGCCGTCGGGGAGGAGATCCTCTTCCATCGGGAGGCGCTCGAGGAGATCGAATCGCGCGTGCGCGCGCACATCGCCGAACACGGTGAGATCACGGTCGCCGCGCTGCGGGACCAGCTGGGCAGCAGCCGCAAGTTCACGTTGACCGTGCTGGAGTACTTCGATACCCGGCATCTCACCCGCCGGGTCGGGGACAAGCGCGTGCTGGCGAGACCCGCGCCCCGGCCGTAACGGCGAGGCGGGCGCGCGGACCGGCCGCCCGGCCGGCCCGGCTACAGCCTCCTGTGCGCCTGGATGTGGGGCGTGGCGCAATCCTCGGGCAGGACCCACGTCTCCTGGATTGCCGCGGCCGCCAGGGCGATCCCGCGGGCGTTCCAGTGGACGTCGTCCGGCCAGTAGAGGTACCGCCCGTGCTTGAACTGGCGTGCCGCTTCAGCGGAGAGGAGCGGGGTCAGGTTGAGGACCGGGATCCCTGCGGCCCGCAGGGCCCTCTCCAGACGATCGAGATAGGTCCCTGCCCCCGGGCCGGCGGGCGGCTGATTCGCGAGAAACGGCCGGTACACCGTGTACTTGCTGGGCACGAGCACCACCCGCAGGTCGAAGCCGGCCTTCCGCAGCTCGTCCCGCAGCCAGCGCCAGTAGGCGAGCGCCACCGGCCGCCGGCGGGTGAAGTTCTGCACCTCGGGCGTCCAGAACACCATCGCGTCCCCGTTGGAAACGGTCGCCCTGACGGCGTTCGCGGCATACCGGTTGGGCAGCATGCGGTCGTCTTCCACGGCCCGGAGCGTCCGCTCGCTCAGGATCCGGAGCGGCGACACCGTGAGGAGGCCTCTCAGCCGGCCGGCCACCCTGCGGCTGTCCTCCGGCATCCGCGCGGCGAGCTTCCGGAGCAGCGTCTCGTGGGGCGACGGGACCTCGGCGTCTTCGGCGTACACGCGAATGACCAGGCGGTTGCGCACGGTGAGCCGGCGCGCCGCGGCCAGAATCCGATCGGGAACGACGTCCCGCGCGTCGCTGCCGGCGTTATAGACGACGCAGGGGCCGAGCGCGCTCAGTCTCGAGGAGAGCGTCTTGTCATCGCTCGCCCCGACCCCCGCGGCGAACGAATCTCCGGCAAGGATCGCGCCGATCTCCGCGTGCAGGGCATGGGCGGGATTCCGGTACCCCAGCGCATCCGTGGTGAAGACAACGGACCGGTACTCCCGCGGCTCACGGAGGTTCGCGATCCCCGCCACGTCCCCGTACGAGCGCGCATTGTAATACCGGTGGTTGGGCTCGTACGTCGCGCCCACCGGGCGGTAGGCCAGGAGCGCGTCCGAGGGTCGAAACGTCAGCGGGTCGATCGAGACAAACCGGAATGCGAACGCGACCCGCAGCGCGAGATCCACCACGAGCACCGCGGCGAGGAAGCGCGGGATCACGCGCCCCAACTGCGGGCCCCGGCGGCCGGCCTGGTGTGGTCCAACCATACGTTCACTGACGTACCATGGAGGGCCGGCGAGACCAACCGGGTGAGCCCACGAACCGGATTTGAGGGGAATTCCGCGCGGCTGGGGAGACTCACCGCGCGAACCCAGGAAACCGGGTCTGGGGAGATCCCCGGGCGGGTTGGGGCCATTCCTCGATCCGGCGTCGGGGCGCGAAGATAGGCCCGGGGGCGCCGGTTCGCCATCCCGGGGGGCCGCGTGTCAATGTGCTAGAGTTGAACCGGGTACTGGATCAGACATGACGTCGAGTGCGCATGGCGGGTTGATGCGGAGGGGCAGGGGTCCTGGTGGGCCTCGCAGTCTTCAAAACTGCCGACGGGCCGTGCGGTCCGTGGTGGGTTCGATTCCCACTCCCCTCCGCCATGACGTTGCTCAGCTCCCGGGGCTGAGCCCGGTCGGGTCAGAAGATCGATCGAGGCGTACACGTGCTCAGGCGCAGGGCATGAGCGCCGGGCATGCGCCGCACATGAAAAATCCTTCAGCGACCCCGGGGAACACACCGCCGGGTTTTCATCCGCTATTCAACGAGCGGCCGGCAACGTTAGGATGAAGCCACGGTGCAACACGACCTAACACGACCTAAGGGGAGCGACCCGGTCGTGGCCCTCCTGATTATCGAGGACGAGCAAAAGATCCGGGAGTTTCTCCGGCGCGGGCTTGAGGAAGAGGGGTACACGGTGGAGGTCGCCGGCGACGGAGAGACGGGGCTCAAGCTGGCCTCCGCCACGGCGTATGAACTGATCATCCTCGATCTCCTCCTGCCGGGGCGTGACGGATTCGACATCTGCCGGACGCTGCGAGCCCAGGGAAGCACCGTCCCGGTCCTGATGCTCACCGCCCGCGACGCCGTCTCCGATCGGGTGACGGGCCTGGACATCGGGGCCGATGACTACTTGACCAAGCCCTTCGCCTTCGAGGAGTTGCTGGCCCGGGTCCGCGCGCTCCTTCGCCGGGATCGTTCGCTGCGGCCCGCGGTGCTCCGTGTGGCGGACCTGACCCTGGATCCCGCGACCCGAGCCGTGACCCGTGGAGAGCGGACCGTGTCGCTCACCACCCGCGAGTATCAGGTGCTGCAGCTCTTGATGCGGCACGCCGGCCAGGTCCTCAGCCGTGCGGCGATCGAGGAGCGGGTGTGGGGATCCGGCACGGAAATCGGCAGCAACGTGGTCGAAGCCTATATCCGCCTCCTCCGCCGCAAGGTGGACTTCGGGCATCCCACGAAGCTCATCCACACCATCCGCGGGGTCGGGTACGCGCTGAAGGCATGAGGATCTCATGAGCATCCGGTGGCGGCTGACGGCCTGGTACACGGGGATCATGGCCATCAGCCTCGCGGCGCTCGGGGTGGTGCTCTACGCGCTGTACGCCAACTCGTTGTGGGGGCGCACGGAGGACATGCTGCGCGCCCGCGCGGACCAGATCGCGATGAAGGTGGAGCCCACGGAGCCCGGGGACCCCAACGACCCGGCGGACACGCTGGTCAAGGTCGAGAACCCATCCCTCGTCGAGCGCCTGTCGGCCTCGGGGATGATGATCCAGATCAGCGACGCCGCGGGGCACGTCTCGAGGCACTCGTCCCCGGCCGCGCAGGGCAGGATTCCCCTGGGGCCCGCCGCGGTCCGCGCGCTGGCCGGCAGGGAGTCGTTCGATCGGATCGAGGTGGCCGACGTCGGACCCGTCCTCCGCTACACGTCCCCCATCACCCACAAGGGCTCGATCATTGGGGCGCTGCAGGTGGCGATCCCCGTTGAGTCCATCGAGGGGCCGCTGGACCGCCTCCGCTGGCTGCTGCTCTTTCTGGGGGCCGGAGCGCTTGTCGTGGCGGCGGTGGGCGGCCATCTCCTGGCCCTGCTCGCGTTGGCCCCGATCGACCGGATCACCAAGACGGCGCGGGCGATCGGCGCCGGGAGCATGGGCCGGCGGCTTCACCTGCGGGGAGCCAACGATGAGGTGCGCCGGCTGGCGCAGGCGTTCGACGAGATGCTGGACCGGATCGACGGCACGTTCGAACGGGAGCGGCAGTTCACGGCCAACGTCGCGCACGAACTCCGGACCCCGCTGACGATCCTCAAAGGGGAATTGGAGGTGGCCCTCCGGCGGGAACGTCCGCCGGGGGTGTATCGCGCGGCCATGGCGAGCATGAAGCAGGAGGTGGATCGGCTCGTCCACCTGGTGGAAGATCTGCTGATCCTGGCCCGGGCCGACGCGGGCGTCCTCAAGCTCGACCTCCGCCCCATCGCCGTGGACACCCTGGTGCGGTGGGCCGAGGGCCAGTTCCGGGCGGTCGCCGGCGAGAAATCGATCGCGCTCGCGGTCGAGGGGACGGAGCCGCTGCACGTGCTGGGGGACCTGGATTGGCTGCGGCAGGTGCTCACGAACCTCGTCGACAACGCGATCCGGTACACCCCAACGGGAGGCGCCGTCCGCCTGACCTGGGATCGGGACGCCGCGTTCGCCCGGCTGCGGGTGATCGACACCGGCTGCGGGATCGCCGCCGAGGATCTACCCCATCTGTTCGACCGCTTCTATCGGGCCAACCGGGTCCGGGCCCAGGCCTCGGGCGGGACCGGGCTCGGCCTGGCCATCGCGCAGTCGATCGCCAAAGCGCACGGGGGCCGCATCGAAATAGAAAGCCGGATTGGATCCGGGACCACCGTGACCGTCTGGCTGCCCCTCGCGGACGCGCCCGAGACGGAGCCCGCGCCCGGCGGCCCCTGAGCTCGCGCGTCATGGCCGGCGCGCCAACGGCGCCGGCGGTCGGCGGGACGCAGAGGCGGGCTAATGGGCGTTTGTGGGCGTCCGGACGACCACCACTTCGCTGCGCGCGTATTCCTTCTCACCCGTGAACAGCGAACAGATCACCGTGACGTGTTCTGCCTGGAGCGCCCGCACCCGCCCCCGTAGCGTGAGGGCGGCTCTGATAAGCGGCGGGCCCAGGATGGTGATCCGCAGGGATGTTGCCGCGTACTGGAACGCCGGCTCGGCTCCCAGGGGCCGGCCCGATGCCTGCTGGGCGGCGGCCATCGCGGCGCCGATGCTGTGGCTCGCGATCAAATCCGTGATGGTCAGGCCGTCGAGGCCCTCCTGTGCTCCTCCACCGATGGCCCTCGGCTCCCACGTGCACACGTTTTCTTCGCTCGACAAATAGCTGGTGAGGTGCCACCCGCGTATGCTGTGGTTCGCACACTGGCACCGGTAATTCCGCTGGCCGGGCTGCTGGTCGATCAGGTCCTCCCGTTTGCGACGGGAGGGCTCGCGGTGCGCAAAACGCTCCTCCGCCTCCCGCATTGCGGAGGAGGCCCGCGCCGCAAGATTCCCCCCCTGCCTCTAGGACGCCGCAGGAGGGATGCGCCGAGGGGATTCCCCGTGCCTTCATCCAAGAGGCTGAAAAATTTGCACAAACGATCATCCCGCCGCTTTTCGCCCGGACACAAACGAACCATTCGTCCGATGGTGATCCGCAGCCGATCGACGCTCGGGGCCAAGGGATCCTTTTCGTCGCGTCGAACCCGTGCGCGGGTGATCCCATCCGCGAGGCTTCCCAGGAGGGGCAGACGATGAAGGTCGGGGTGGTCTTTCCCCAGACCGAGATCGGCCGGGATCCGACGGCCGCGGCCGACTTTGCCCGCGCGGCCGAAGACGCGGGGTACCACCACCTGGTCGTCTACGATCACGTCCTGGGCGCGGTGCCGCGGGGGAGCGGGTGGGTCGGATACACCCACCGGGATCAGTTTCACGAACCCTTCGTGTTGTTTGGCCATCTGGCCGCCGTCACGCGCCGCCTGGAGCTGGTCACCGGGATCCTGGTGCTCCCCCAGCGGGAGACGGCGGTGGTGGCGAAGCAGGCCGCCGAGGTCGACGTGCTGAGCGGCGGGCGGCTGCGGCTGGGCGTCGGCGTGGGGTGGAACAGCGTCGAGTTTGAGGCGCTGGGGCAAGACTTCCACTCGCGGGGCGCCCGCATCGAGGAGCAGATCGCCGTCCTGCGCGCGTTGTGGACGCAGGAGGTCGTGACGTTCGAAGGCCGGTGGCACCGGATCACGCAGGCCGGGCTCAACCCCCTCCCCGTGCAGCGCCCCATTCCCATTTGGATGGGCGGGGAGAGCGACACCGTCCTGCGAAGGATCGCCCGCCTTGCCGACGGCTGGCTCGCGGGAGGCACGCTGCGCACGCCGTCCTCCCGGCTTCCCGAAACCCCAGGCGGGTATCCGGCCATGGTGGACCGGCTGCGCCGCTACGCGCTCGAGGCCGGACGCGATCCGGCGGCGATCGGGCTGGAGTGCCGGATCAACTACGCCTCCGGGCCGGCGGAGTGGACGCGGCTGGCGGCGGAGTGGCGCCGCGTCGGAGGAACCCACCTCAGCGTCAACACCATGCGGGCGGGCCTGGCCACCCCGCAGGCGCATCTCGAGGCGATTCGCCGGGCCCGGGAGGTCCTGGCGGGCGCGTTCTGAGGGCATGTACCTTACGTAAACGGAAGGTGGTTGACATGCACGTCAGGTTGTCCGTAGTATGAAGGGAAACTGGCGTCGGCACCGCGGGAGGGGAGCCGGGTGACGACCTTCTACCAAATCGGCGAGGTGTGTCAGCGCAGCGGGCTCACGCAGCGGGCGCTCCATTATTACGACGAGATCGGGCTGCTCGTGCCCAGCGAGCGGCTGAACGGCGGCCAGCGGCTGTACACCGCGGCCGACCTCGAGCGGATCGAGCGCATCAAGAACCTCAAGCGGCTGCTCGGGTTGTCCTTGAGCGAGATCAAGCGGATGCTCGATGCCGACGAAGCGCGCGCCCGGTTCCTCGCGGCCGCCCAGACCACGCCGGATCCGGGACGCCGCCACAAAGCGGTGGAGAGCGCGCTGCGGGTCACCGAGGACCAGCTGCAGTCGGTCCGCGAGAAAGTCCATCAGCTGGCGCAGCTTCAGCGGCAGCTCGAGCGGCAGGTCAGGGAGATGCGCAGGCTCGCCGCCGCGGGCCCCGCGGGTTCGTCGCCGGCCCCTGAGGGGGTAGGCGGGCGCTCGTGACGCGCGGTTCCTGGATCTGGATCCCGTTGGTCGTTGCGGCGGCCTTGGGTTTGGGCCTGGCCGTCGGGCGCGGCACGGCCCCCGTCCCCGCCGGCAAACCGGCCGGCGCCGACCCTCCCCCGGCCGCCTCCTCCAAAGGCCGGACGCCGCCGCCGCCGCTGGTGGGCGTGGCGCATCCCAAGCGCGTCACGATTCCGGTCACGCTCTCGCTCACGGCGAACATCTCCTCGCTCAGGACCGCCGTCCTCTACTCGAAGACCGCGGGCTACCTGGAGACGGTGACCGTCCGGCCCGGGGACCCGGTGAGGACGGGACAGCTGCTGGCGGTGGTCGACCACGCCCAGCTCGACGCCCAGGCGGCCCAGGCGGACGCCACGGCGCTGGCCGCGCAGTCGGGCGTGCAGACCGCGGTGGTGGCGGTCGCCGCCGCCCATGCGCAGCTGGTCAACGCCGAGGCCCAGGTCCAAAACGCCAAGGCCGGAGTGGTCAAGGCCCGCGCGCAGCTGCAGAACGCGCAGGCGACCCAGGCGCGGATCGCGGATCTGGTCCGGCAGGGGGCGGCCGCGCAGCAGACCCTCGACGATGCCGTCGCCCAGGTCCAGGCCGACAAGGCGGGCCTGGACGCCGCGCAGGCTCAGGTCGCCCAGGCCGACGCGCAGGTCGCGGCGGCCCGGCAGCAGGAGGCCTCGGCGGCCATGCAGGTGCAGACCCAGCAGGCGCAGGCGGCGTCTCAGGCGGCCGCGCTGCACAACGCCCGTCTGGCCGTCGCCAACGCCACGATCACCGCCCCCTTTGACGGCATCGTCGTCAGCCGGAGCCTCGATCCCGGGGCGTACGTCGCGCCCGGCACCTCGACCCCGATCCTGACGATCGCCGACCTCGACCAGATCAATGTGACGGTCAACGTCACGGAGGTGCAGATCGCCGCGATTCAGCGGGGCGCCCCCGCGCAGGTCACGGTCGACGCCTATCCGGACCGGACGTTTCGCGGCACGGTCAGCAGGATCGCCGGCGGGGCGGATCCCATCACCCGCACGGTGCAGGTGGAAATCGACATCGCCAACCCCGGACATCTGCTGCGTCCCGGGATGTACGCCACGGCGCAATTGTCGGCCGGGGCGGACAAGGACGTCCTGGTCGTGCCGCTGGGGGCGCTGGTCACCGTCGGCGACCAGCACTTCGTGTGGGTGGTGAAAGACAGCGCGGTCACGCAGCAGCCGGTGACCGTGGGCCGCGCCACGGGAGAGGTGGTCGAGGTGACGGCGGGCCTCAGCGAGGGCGACCAGATCGTCGCCCGCGGCGCCGATCTCGTCCGCGAAGGCCAGCGGGTCAGGGCCGTCCCCGTCGGCGGCCTCTAGGAGGGTCCGGTGTTTCTGACCCGCGGGGCCACCCGCAACCCGGTCTTCGTCCTGATGGCGAGCATCGCGGTCGTGGTGCTGAGCCAGATCGCCCTGGCCCGGCTGCCCACGGACCTGTTCCCGAAGATCACCATTCCCGTGATCACGGTGAACACGAACTACCAGGGCGCGAGCCCGGAGGCGGTCGAGCGCACCGTCACCTATCCGATCGAGCAGGCCGTCACCCGGGTGGCCGGGGTGCAGCAGATCCTCTCGGTCACCCGGCAGGGGAACAGCGACATCGACGTGTGGTTCAACTGGGGGACCGACCTGAACAACACCGAGGTCGAGATCATCCAGGGGGTCCAGCGGGTGATGCGGACCCTTCCGACCGGCGTCAGCCAGCCCTTCATCTCGAAGTTCGATATCTCCAACATCCCGGTCGTGCAGGTGGTGGTGGGCGGCGGCGGGCTCGACGCCCGGCAGCTGTACGATCTCGCGCACAACACCATTGAGCCGCAGCTCGAGCGCCTGCCGGGGGTCTCCCAGGCCTTCGTCAACGGCGGGCTGGTGCGCCAGTTCAACGTCGGCGTGGATCCCAACAAACTGGTGGCGGCGGGCCTGACGCTGCCGGACGTCCAGAGCGCCATCGTCAAGTACAACGCGCTCATCCCGTCCGGCAGCCTCCGCAACAACCGCATCGACTACCAGCTGAACGTGCCCTCGCTGCTGCAGAGCGTCCCGGCGATCCGGGACGTCGTCATTACGACCCACGGCGGCGTGCCGGTGCACATCCGGGACGTCGCGCAGGTGGAGGACGCCGCGGCCGACCAGACCCAGATCGTCCACGTCGACGGCAGGCCGGGCGTGCTCATGTTCGTCGCGCGCCAGCCCGACGCCAACACCATCCAGACGGTCGACGAGATCCGCGCCGCGCTCCCCCGCCTCACCGGCGTGCCGCCCGGCGTGTCGCTGTCGCTGGGCTTCGATCAGTCGCGGTACATCCGGGCCGCCATCCAGACCCTCGGGCGCGAGGCGATCGTCGGCGCGGTCCTCACCTTCGGCGTCGTCCTGGTGTTCCTGCGCAGCCTCTGGAGCCTGGTCATCGTGGGGCTCGGCATCCCGCTGTCCGTGTCCAGCGCGCTCCTGCTGCTCTATTTCACCGGCCAGACCCTCAACGTGTTCACCCTCGGCGGGCTCACGCTGGCGATGGGGCGGCTGGTGGACGACGCCATCGTGGTGCGGGAGAACATCACGCGCCACCTCACCGTCCCCGGCCGCGGCGTGCTCGAGGCGGTGGTGACCGCCACGCAGGAGGTGGGGCTCCCGGTCCTGGCCTCCACCGCGTCGACGATCGCGGTGTTTTTCCCCGTGGTCTTCCTCAGCGGGATCGCCCAGCGGCTCTTCGTGCCGATGGCGCTGACCATCATCTTCGCCCTCGGCGCGTCCTACGTGGTGTCGATGACGATCGACCCGGTGCTGAGCACCAAGCTGCTGCGCGCGGGCGTGCCGAACGTCGAGGGCGTCGGCATCGTGGCGCGGGTCAACCGCTGGAGCGAGAGGCTGATGGACGGCCTCGACCTGGGCTATCAGCGCGCGCTCGGCTGGACGCTCGGGCACCGCGCGGTGGTCCTGGCGGGGATCGGGGTGGTGTTCGCGCTCTCCCTCGCCGCCGCGCGGGGGATCGGGACCGAGTTTTTCCCGGCGACCGATGAGAGCCAGTTCCAGATCAACCTGGAGGCCCCCCAGGGGACCGCGGTGCAGGTGACCTCCGTCATCGCCGAGCAGGTGGCCGCGATCGTCCGCCAGATCGCCTCCCCGCGCGACCTCGTCACCGTCTACACGAACGCCGGCATCCCGTCGGCGGGCGGCGGATTCGGCGGGAACGCGGGGACGAACGCCGCGAACGTCCAGATCCGGCTGGTGCCGCCGACGCAGCGCCGCGAGTCCACCGACGATCTCGCCAACGGCGTCCGCAGGGCGCTGGCGGGCAAGTTCCCCGGCATCCAGTTGTTCGTCCGGACCGGCGGCCTTCAGAACCGGGTCGTCAACTTCGGCTCGGCGGCGCCGATCGACATCCAGCTCCTGGGGTTCGACCAGCAGGTCGGGGCGCAGTTTGCCCGGGAGGTCGCGGGGATCGTCTCGGCGACCCCCGGCACCGCCGATGTGCAGATCACCCCGCGCGGCCAGTACCCGGCCTTCACCGTGGCCCTGGACAGCGAGAAGGCGGCCCAGCTCGGCCTGGCCACGACCACGGTCGCCAACGCCATCGACATGGCGATGGCGGGGAACGTGGGGACCGCCAGCCAGTTCATCGACCCGGTCACGGGAAACGAATACAACATCGTTGTCCGGCTGATGAACCAGTACCGGAGCCATCCCGAAGACCTGGCCAACGTGCCGCTCGCCGTGCTCGCCGACCCCGGACCGGGATCGGCGCCCCCCGCCGCGCCGCTGGTGGCGGTCCGGGTCCGGGACGTCGCCCGGATCGCGCTGGGGAGCCAGCCGCTCCAGATCAGCCGCAAGAACGAGCAGCGGGTGATCGATGTCACCGCGAACGTCGTCGACCGCCCGCTCGGGGCGGTCTCGCAGGAAATCGTCGACCGGCTGAACCGGCTGCCGTTTCCCCCGGGGTTCACCTACCACATGGCCGGGCAGACCGAGCAGCAGCAGAGCGCCTTCGGCAGCCTCGGCTTCGCGCTGGCGCTGGCCCTCATGCTCGTCTACATGATCATGGCGTCGCAGTTCCAGTCGCTCGTGGACCCGTTCGTGATCATGTTCACCGTGCCGTTGGGGATCATCGGCGTCATCTGGATGCTGCTGCTCACCCACACGACGCTGTCGATCATCTCGTTCATGGGCGTGATCACGATGGTGGGGGTCGTGGTCTCGAACGGCATCCTGCTCGTCGACTACTCGAACAAGCAGCAGGCGGCGGGCCTGGCCGCGCGCGACGCGGTCCTTACAGCAGGGCGGATCCGGCTGCGGCCCATCCTCATGACCGCGCTGGCGACGATCATCGCGATGATCCCGATGGCCGTCGGCATCGGGGAGGGCGCCGAGACCAACATGCCGCTCGCCCGCGCCGTGATCGGCGGGCTGAGCGTCTCGACGGGCCTGACCCTCTTGTTGATCCCGACCCTCTACGTCTTCTTCGAGGAACGGTTCCCGCGTCGATCCCATAGGGCATCATGACGAGCCCGACCGAAGCGCCGCGGGGGGCACTGCTGATCCAGGGACTCTCCGTGACGATCCCCAAGCCGGCCGGCGAGATCCGGGTCCTGGAAGATGTCTCGCTCGACGTGCCCGCCGGTCGGGCGGTCGCGCTGGTGGGCGGGTCCGGCGCGGGCAAGTCGATGACGGCCTGCGCCGTGTTGAAGCTGTTCCCCGTCCCCGCGAAGATCACCGCCGGAAAGATCCTCCTCGACGGAACCGATCTCGTCCCGCTGCCGGAGCGCGAGATGCAGGCGTATCGCGGCCGGCGGATCGCCATGATCTTCCAGGAGCCGGGCTCCGCGCTCGACCCGGTGATGTCGGTCGGCGACCAGGTGATGGAAGGGATCGTCGCCCACCTGGGCCGGCGGGGCGCGCGGGAGCGGGCGGCCGACGCCCTCGTCCGGGTCGGGCTGGATCCCGCGCTGCTCCGCCGGTATCCCCACGAACTGTCGGGCGGGCAGCGGCAGCGCGTCCTCGTCGCGGCCGCGATCGCGCCCGGGCCCGAACTGCTGATCGCGGATGAACCCACGGCGGCCCTGGACGTGACCGTCCAGGCGCAGATCCTCGATCTGCTCGGGCGGCTGCAGCGCGACCTGGGCATGTCGCTCCTGCTCATCACCCACGATCTGGGGGTCGTCGCCCAGACCTGCGACCTGGTGCATGTGATGCGCGCCGGTCGCATCGTCGAGTCGGCGGAGACCCGGCAGCTCTTCGCCGCCCCCCAGCACCCCTATACCCGGACGCTGGTGACCGGGGCCCGGCGGCTGGGGCTTTGGGCGGAGTGACGCGGGCGCCGGGCGGCCGCCTGACGCTGCTGGCGCCGCTGCGTCATCGCAACTTCCGTCTCTTTTTCGCGGGCCAGCTCGTCTCGCTGATCGGCAGCTGGATGCAGACCGTCGGCCAGGCGTGGCTGGTCCTCAGCCTGACGCGCTCCCCGTTCCTCCTCGGCGTGATCAGCGCCCTGCAGTGGTCCCCGGTGCTGCTGCTGTCCCTTCCCGCCGGCGCCGTGGCGGATCGGGTGCCGAAGCGGTCCCTGATCCTGATCACGCAGACGCTCCTGCTGCTGCTCGCGCTGTGCCTCGGGGTGTTGACGACGGCGGGCGTGGTCCGCTACTGGCACGTCGCGCTGCTGGCCGCGCTCCTGGGGTCGGTGAACGCCTTCGACGTCCCCGCCCGGCAGGCGTTCATCGTCGAGATGGTCGGCGGGACGGAGGATCTCACCGGGGCGATCGCCCTCAATTCCTCGATCTTCAACGGCGCGCGGCTGATCGGGCCGGGCGTCGCCGGACTGATGATCGCCGCGTGGGGCGTGGGGACGGCGTTTCTGGCCAATGCCGCCAGTTTCCTCGCCGTCATTGCCGCGCTCGGCGCGATGCGGGTGCAGTCCACGGTCCGGGTCACGCCGGGGGCCGGACTGCTGATGCACATCGCCGAGGGCGTGGGATTCATCCGGTCCTCCGGCGCGGTGTCCCGCGTGCTGGGCGGGCTCGGCGTGCTGAGCCTCTTTGCCATGAACTTCAATGTCGTCGTCCCGGTGCTGGCCCGCGTCCAGCTCCACCTCAACGCGAGCGGCTTCGGATTCCTCATGGCCGCCCAGGGGGCGGGGGCCCTGGCCGCCTCGCTCATCGTGGCCGGGACCTGCGCCCGCGGCCCGCGGCCGTCGTATCTCCTCTGGGGCGCCGTGTTCCTCTGCACGGGGTTGATGGCGCTGAGCCGCGTCTCGCGCCCCGGCGTCGCCGGCGCCTGGCTGTTCCTGGCGGGGTTGGGGACCGTCATGTTCACCGCCACCGCGAACAGCACCGTGCAGATGGAGACCCCCGACGCCCTCCGGGGACGGGTGATGAGCATGTACGCCCTCGTGTTCAACGGGCTGGCCCCCTTCGGGGCGTTGATGATGGGCGGGATCATCGGCGCGTGGGGGCTCCCGGTGGGGCTGATCGTCGGGGGTGGGGTGGGGCTCGCGGGGACGCTCGGGGTCCGCGGGCTCCTCAGACGCGCCGGGCAGCCGGTTCCGGTGCCCGGGTGAACTTCCGCAGGGGGTGGGCGATGGAGGTCGAGCTGGAGATGGCCGCGGCCGGAGGGGCGTGGCGCTGGACGCCCGCGGTGCGGGCGATCCTCAACGGCGGATGGACGGGGCGGGACATGGGCGCCGTGCGGGCGCACGTCGAGGAGATGCGGGTCCTCGGGGTCCCCGCGCCCACCGAGGTGCCGATCGTCTTCCCCGTGGCGCGCGCGATGCTGACGCAGGGGGATCGGGTCGAGATCTACTCCCCGCAGAGCTCCGGGGAAGTGGAGTACGTCCTCGTCGCCACCCCGGAGCGCGTCGCCGTGACCGTGGGGAGCGATCACACCGACCGTCAGGTCGAGGCCGCCTCGATTGAGCTGTCGAAGCGGATCTGCCCCAACGTCATGGCGCGCGGGGCATGGGACTACGCGGAGGTCCGCGATCATGTCGACGACCTCGTCCTGCGCGCATGGGTCCGGGAGCAGGGAGCCTGGCACCTCTACCAGGAAGCGCCGGTCGGCGCGCTGCTGGCCCCGGACTACTGGCTCGGCCGCCTCAGGGGCCGGCTGCCCTCCTCCGGCGCCGTCGTCCTGTTCTCCGGGACCATCCCGACCCGCGGCGGCGCCCTGCGCTACGGAGACGGGTTCCGGGTGGGCCTGGAGGACCCCCGCCTCGGGCGCTCCATCGTGCACGAGTACGATGTCGCCGTGGTCGACAACCCGCTGGCCTGACGCGGTGCGTGCAGGAAGACGTGGCATTCTGCGGAATCCTGCGGGGCGGCCATGTCCACGCTGATCGTCCAGTCTCTCAATGCCCTCCTGAATACGGCCTTCCTCTTCTTGATCGCCGGCGGCCTCAGCCTCGTCTACGGCGTCATGCGCATCGTGAATCTGGCCCACGGGAACCTCTACATGCTGGGCGCGTTCGCCATGGTCGGCATGGCGGGCCTGGCCGCGCCGGCCGTGCCTGCGGCGGCGCTGATCGCGCTCCTGCCCGTGGCCGCGCTCGTGGTGGCGCTGGTCGGGGCCGCCATCGAGCCGGCGCTGCTGCGTCCCCTCTACGCCCGCGCCGAAGAGTATCAGCTGCTCATGACGTTCGGCCTGCTGCTGATCCTCGAAGACGTGACGAAGCTCGTCTGGGGCCCGACGCCGCTCTCGGCGAGCACGCTCTGGAGCGCGTTTGGCACCTTGACGATCCTCGGATCGGACTATCCCACCTATAACCTCCTCGTCATCGCGATCGGCCTGATGACGGCCGCGCTGCTCTGGGCGTTTGTCTACCGCACCAGGTTTGGCGTGATGCTCCGGGCCACCTCGCAGAACCGGCGGATGGCTCAGGCCCTCGGCATCAACGTGCAGAGCGTGTATGTGCTGGCCTTCGCCATCGGGTGTCTGATGGCCGGGTTGGCCGGCGCGGTGATCGTGCCCATCCAGGGCGCGGTGCTCGGCATGGGCGTCGACGCGCTGGTGCTCGCGTTTGTGGTCGTCGTCATCGGGGGCCTGGGCAGCCTCGAGGGAGCGCTCGCCGGCGCGTTCATCGTCGCCGTCGTCCGCACGCTGGCGATCACGTTCTTCCCCGAGCTCGAGCTCGCGGTGCTGTACCTCATCGCGGCCCTCGTCCTGGTGACCCGGCCGGCGGGGCTGTTCAGCCGGTCATGAACACCCCGGCCGCCGCCGCCCGCGGGACCGCGTCCGGAACGGCGCCGGCGGCCGCGTACGCGTACGTTGCGCTGGTCGCCGCGCTGCTCGTCGGCTTCCCCTACATCGCATCGTCTTACCAGACGATCTTGCTGTCCTACGGCCTCGTCATGGCGATCGCCGCCCTGGCGGTGAATCTGCTGCTGGGGTATACCGGCCTGCTCTCGTTCGGCCACTCCGTCTATTTCGGAGCCGCGGCCTACGGTGCCGCGTTCGTCGTCAAGTACCTGCACGTCGTGTCCATGGAAGCGTTCCTGGCCGGCGGGCTGCTGTCCGGCCTGGTGATCGCCGCGGTCTTCGGCTTCATCTGCGTCCGCTACACCAAGATCTTCTTTTCGATCCTGACCCTGGCGCTGTCTCAGGTCGGCTGGAGCCTGGCGTTGAAGTTGTTCTGGGTCACCGGCGGGACCGACGGGATCCGCGTCCCCACGCCCGTGCTGCTGGGCGGCGTGTTCGGCGCGCCAGATGACAAGGTCGTCTTTCTGGCGCACCGCTACTACTACTATGTCCTGGCCGTCTTTACCGTCTGCGCCGTGTTGATGTGGCGGATCGTGCAGTCCCCCTTCGGCAAGTCCCTGCAGGCCATTCGGGACAACGAGGTGCGGGCGGAGTCGATCGGCATCCGCGTCCGCCGGGCCCGGTGGTTCGCGTTCGTCCTCTCGGGGATGTTCACCGGGATCGCCGGGGTGCTGTGGGCGCCGCTCAACGGGCTCGCCACGCCGGACGTGCTGTACTGGCCGTTCTCGGGCGAGCTCGTGTTCATGACCGTGATGGGCGGCTTCCACAGTTTCTCCGGCCCCATCATCGGCGCGGTCGCCTTCAATTACCTGAAGTCGTACGCGGTCGGCCGGACCGAGTACTGGCAGCTGCTGCTGGGGGTGGTGTTCGTCGTGCTGGTGCTCGTCCTGCCCGACGGGATCATGGGCGCCTGGACGCGCCTCCACCGCCGGACGCGGAGGGAGGGCTGAGGTGCCGCTGCTGGCCGTGGAGGGGCTCCGGAAGTCGTTTGGCGACCACCGCGCGGTCGACGGCGTCGACTTTTCGATCGAGGCGCAGCGCCTGATCTCGCTCGTGGGGTCGAACGGCGCGGGCAAGACCACGCTCGTGAATCTGATCACCGGGTTCCTGCAGCCGGACGAGGGGCGGATCGTCTTCGATGGGCAGGACGTGACCCGGCTGCCGGTCTACGGCCGGATCAAGGCCGGGATCGCGCGGAGCTTTCAGCTCGTGAACCTGTTCGACGCCCTGTCGGTGCTCGACAACGTCCGGCTCGCGATCTTCTCCCGCGACAACAAGATCAACCAGGTGATGCGCCTCGCCGAGCGCGATCGCGCCGCCGAAGCGGAAGCGCGGGAGGTCATCGGAGAGTTCGGGCTCGCGGATAAATGGAGCGTCGCGGCGAGCGGGCTGGCCCAGGGGGAGCGCAAGCTGCTCGACGTGGCGGTGGCCTACGCGCTGCGGCCCAAGCTGATTCTGCTCGACGAGCCGACGAGCGGCGTCGGCACGCGGGAAAAGAGCTTCATCATGGACCGGGTCGAGGCCGTGGTGCGATCGGGCGGGCTGAGCGCCGTGATCGTGGAACACGACATGGATATCGTCTTCAAGTACTCGGACCGGATCGTGATGATGCACGAAGGCCGCGTCCTTGCCGAGGGGACGCCGCAGGAGATCGTCCGCGATGAGCGGGTCGCGGCCATGCTGGGCCGGCGCGAGGGGGAGCGGGGCGAATGAACGCGATCGGGTCCGCCCCGCCGCCGCCCGCCGAGGCGGCCGGGCCGGGAACGGTGCTGGCCCTGCGCGACGTGAACACCTTCCGCGGCCCCGCGCACGTGCTGCGAAAGGTGTCGGTGTCCGTGCGGAACGGCGAGACGGTGTGCCTGGTCGGCCGCAACGGCGCGGGCAAGACCACGACGATGGACAGCATCATGGGCCTGCTGCCGGTGCGGTCCGGCGCCGTCGTCTACCGCGGACGCGAGATCACCGCGCTCGGGCCGTACCTCCGCGCGCGCATGGGCATCGGGTACGCCCCCGACGACTGCGGGATCTTCCCCGATCTCACGGTCGCCGAACACCTGCGGATCGGTCAGTGGCTCGCCCCGGGGCCGCGCGCGGCCGGCGGCGGATCGGCGGTCGCCGATCCCGCCGGCGCGATCTACGACCTGTTCCCGGAGCTGCGCCGGCTGCTCGGGCGGAAAGGCCTGCACCTCAGCGGCGGCGAGAAGAAGATGGTGGCGATCGCCCGCTCGATGGCGCTCCGGCCCGCGGTCCTGCTGCTCGATGAAGCCTTCGAGGGGCTCGCGCCCGCCGTCGTCAACCGGTTTGCCGATGCCGTCCGGAAGATCCAGGCGATGGGGATTTCGATGCTGATTGCCGAATCCAACGTGATGAGCGCCGCCAAGGTGGCCGACCGTCTCTATGTGATCGACCGGGGAGAGATCATTTTCGACGGCACGCCGGCCGAGGTGTTCAGGCACGAAGGCGTCATGCGAACGATCCGTGGATAGCGCATGAGCAGCCTGGCACGCGGTCTTCTGGGAGCGCCCGGGGTGATCCGGCGCGCCATCCGCGCCCGGCCGGGCCTCTTCCTGGGCGTCGCGCTCGCGGTGATCGTGCTCGATCTTTCCCTGCCGCTGCTCGTGCTTTCGGTCTTCCGGAAGCCGTGGGATCATTTCTCCTTCAACCCCTGGCTCCGGAACCTGCCCGGATGGCTGCTCTCCCCCACGCAGACGCTGGCGCGCAAGGTGGAGTTCGTCTCCGATGTCTCCCTCTTCTGGTTTATCGCCAGCAGCCCGTACGACGCGGCCGAATGGGGGTTTTCCGTGGGGCTGCAGGACCTCGTGCGGTGGCTGTATATGGGCGGGGTGTTCGGCGCCTACTTCGCGCTGTGGGCGTACGCGCGCGCCCGACTGGCATCCCGGCCGTGGCGGGGCGGCGGGCGCGGCGGAGCGGCGGGCGCGGTCCTGAGCACGCTCGGCCTGGCGACCTCGCCGTGCAGCGTGGCGGGGTGCGGCCTGCCGGTGCTTCCCGTGATGGGGCTGGCGCTGCAGGGCCTGACGAGCGGGACCCTCGCCGCGCTCACCGCCGTGTCCCGTCTGGCGACCCAGGCGGTGCTCGCCGGCGTGACCGTCGCGGTGGTCGCCCTGGCGTGCCTGATCGCCGTCGGGGAGGGGCCTCGATCGGTTGTGACACAACAGCAGGAACGGCGCGGCGAAAGGCTAACTTAGGCATGAGCGAGGGTGCGAGCCGAAAGAGGGAGGCAGAGAGCCATGGCTGACCAGGGAGTCACTCGCCGGGATTTCTTGCAGCAGCTCGGGGTGACGGTAGGCTCGGCGGCGGTCGCGGGCGCCGCCGGACATCTTGCCACGCCGCAGCCCGCAGACGCGCAGCCGGCCGCCGGGAAGATTCCCGATACGCCGTTCAAGGTGGGGCAGATGACGTTCTTCTCCGGGCCCGCGGCGGTGCTGGGCGAGCCCATGTACAAGGGGACCGTGCTCGCCCAGGAGGAGATCAACGACGGGGGCGGGCTGCTGGGCAAGCGCAAGATCGAGATCATCAAGGCCGATGAGAACGCCGGGACCGACGCCAACGTCAAGGAGCTGAAGCGGCTCAAGCTCTCGGAGAAGATCGACTTCTTCACGGGGATCACCTCCAGCGGCAACACGCCGGCCCTGGGCCCGGTCGCCGAAGAGCTCAAGGTGCTGACGATCTTCGTCGACGGCTGCACGGACTTTCTGTTCGACAAGGCCGTGCCCGATCCGAAGTACATTTTCCGGATCACGAACATCCAGTCGGCCGACGGGGTCACCTGCGGCCTCGCCATCGCCCAGACGCACCCCGAGGTGCGCAAGATCGCGCACATCCATCCCGACTACTCCTACGGCCGCAACGCGTTCGACCACATCCGGATCGTGAGCGAGAAGATGCTGCCGGGATCGCAGATCGTGATGGAGGGATGGCCCAAGCTCGGCACCACGGACTTCTCGGCCCACATCGCCAAGGCCATCTCGGCGAAGCCGGACATCCTCGTCTCGTCGGTGTGGGGCGGCGACTACGTCGCGTTCTACAAGCAGGCCCTCGGGTACGGGTTGTTCAAGAAGATGAAGTTTGCCACCACCCTGGCCCTCGGCGTGGCGCCGCACGCCATCGGCAAGGACCACCCCCAGGGCGTCATCGGGGGCTGCCACGCCAACTACTATTTCACGTACCCGCCGCAGGGCCGCTGGCCGGCCAACACGGATTTTGTCGGCAGGTACTACGCGCGGTGGAAAGAGTACCCCAACTTCCAGGCCGAGGGCGCGTACACGGGCCTGCACATGCTCAAGAGCGCGATCGAGCGGGCGAACAGGCTCACCGGCGGATGGCCCGACGACGAAGCGATCATCGGCCAGCTCGAGAGCCTGAGCTACGTCGGCCCCGGCGGCTACATCTACTTCCGGCCGGACAACCACCAGGGCTACAAGGACGCGATGACCGGGTTCACCAAGAACTACCCGGCCTATCAGTTCCAGACCATGGACACGAACCGGGTGATCGTGATCCCGATCCGGAGCATCACCGCGCCGCCCGGATGGAAGGGGACCGTCCCCACCCGGACCTACGATTGGATCGACAAGACCTGGCCGAAGGTCACCGGCTGACGGGTCGAACGTCCGAGGGGCGGGCGCCGCGGAGACGCGGGCCCGCCCTGTTCGTCTCCGCGGGTCGTGCCCTGAGCGTCGAGATGTCTGACCGCCGCGGTCGCGCCGGCGCCGGCCGGCGGATCGCGGCGCTCGCCGCGGCCCTCGCGGCGGCCCTCGCCGCGCCGGCGTGGGCGGGCCACGAGTCCCCGTTCTACCCGTCGTACTACCCGCAGGGGATCCGCCTGGAGACGGTCGCCCCGGCGGCCGCCGGGCGCCTGCTGGCGAACGCGTCGATCCATGCCTACGTCGGCGGGGATCCGTTTGCCGGCCGCCGGGTCCCCGCCGGCGTCGCCCCGGTGGAATCCCTGGGCGCCTACGTCGTGGTCACCGCAAACCCGGCGTCGGGACGGCTGGCCACCCCGTCGGCCCGGTGCGCAGCGGCGGCGGAGGTGATCCGGAGGCTCCGCCGGCAGCCGCCCGGCGCGATCGTCCGTTTTCCGTATCCGGTGACGCCGTACCACGGGGATTACCTCGAGCATGCCGATCTCGCCGCCTCTGCGCTCCACACCCCTTCCGCGGCGGCCCCGGAGGGGCGGCCGCAGGATCGGAGCGCGATCGTGATTGCGACCGGTCAGGCGGCGCGCCTCATCGGCGCCGAGGGGCCCAGGGCGCCTCAGGGGTCGCGGCAGTGGGACGCCCGGGTGGAGATCGTTGATGTCGACGCGCTGCTCGCCGACCGCGCGATCCGGTTTGCGGGGTGGGTGGGTCCGCCGTGGCTCAACGACGGATGGTTCGGCGCCTACCTCCTGATGGCGGAGCGCGTCGCCGACCCTGACCGCCGCGCCGAGATCGACCGCCTGTATCACCGCCTGGTGACGGGCGGGTTCCGCGGCGACGAAGACCGGGCGAACCTCGAGCGAACCCTCGTCTCGCGGCTGCGGGAGGGATGCGAGCGGGTGGTCGTCGGGTACACGCTGCGGCGGGAATACTACACTACCGACTACTCCAACGGCATCGAAAACGTGGGGTTCGACTCGCACAGCGGCTTGAACTCCGCGGTGTTCATCCGGACCGCCAAACTGAAGGACTTCCCGTGGAACGGCTGGCTGCGCCTGGGGGTGGCGGGGGCGCCCGCGTCTCCCTGGAACCCGATCAGCGGGTTCACCGACGTCTTCGGGAGACTGCTGTGGGCCGCGGTCGGAGACCCGGCGCTCCTGCCCGCGCCCTACAGCGGCGGGTGGTCGGCCAATCGCCTGGGCAGCTGGCGGACGTGGGGGGAGCAGGTCCGGCCGATCCTGGGCGGGACGGCCAGGCCGGAGAACCCGGCCGCCCCGCCGCTCGATGTCCCCAAGGATGCGCTGCTCCCGCATCCCGGCACCGGGATCCTGGAGCGGATCGGGCCGGGCGCGCGCGCCGGCGATATGGTGGAGTACCGGGTGCTGGCCTCTGCCTTTCACGACGGGACGGTGATGACCGTCGCCGACGTGCTGTATCCGTTTGTCCTCGCCTATCGGTGGAGCGGCGGGAATCCCCGGGATCCCCGCGCCTACGATCCCACGGTGGACCGGGCCACGGCGCTCGCGCGCCGGGCGCTGGTCGGGATCGCGGTGACCGGCACGCAGAAGGTGGTGAAGAACCTCGGCGGGGACCTGATCCTCCGGTACGACGTTCCGGTCGTCCGCGTGTACGTGAATGACTCCGGGGACGATCCCCAGCGGGCGGCCGATCTGGCGCTGCCCTGGAGCACGGTGCCGTGGCACGTGCTCGCGCTGCTGGAAGAAGCGGCGAAGCGCGGCATCGGGGCGCTCTCTCCCGCGTCGGCCCGGTCGCAGCATCTCGACGCGCTGGATCTCGTCCGCCCGGCGCGCCAGACCGAGCGGCTCCGGCGGCTCGTGGATGAGTTCGCCGCGCGTGGCTACGTGCCCGACGCCCTCAACGGATGGGCATCCGCCGACGAGGCCCGGCGGCGGTGGCGGGCGCTCGGGGCCTTTTATCGGGCGCACGGCCATTTTCTCGTGACCAACGGTCCCTACCGCCTCGCGACGTGGTCGTCTACGGAAGTGGTGCTGGAGGCGTTTCGGGATCTGAGCTATCCGCTGGGGGTCGGCTCGTTCGACAAGGACGTCTTCCCGCGGCGGGCGTCCATTCCGACGCTCGCGCAGCAGGGCCCCCGGGTCGAGTTCCGGCCGGAGGTGGAGCGGGTCATCAAGTACGACCGGTACTCCAAGATCGTCCGGGAGGCCCTGGGAAGCGAGACGTCGGGGGCCATCGACACCGTCACACCGAGCTGCCGGTACATCGTCGTGGGGAGCGACGGGCGCGTGGCGAAAATGGGGACGGCGCCCGATCCGAAGACCGGCGTGTACCGTCTGGACCTGGGGGAGGGGCTCGGCCCAGGCGCCTATACGGCCTTCGTGGCGGTGTTTCTCAACGACAACGACATGACTCCGGACGTCCGGGCGGTGTCCTTCCGCCAATAGGCCTCGAATCCCGCCGGGAGCCACTGGAGACGGGCCGGCGGCGGGAAAGGAGTCCCCCCGAAGGGGGGAGAACGCATCGCCTCGTACTAACGTACACGAATAAGCGAAAGCCGGGATCGTTCGTCTGAGAAGGCGCGCCGCCCCACCGGCGGCCGGGGGAGGGACGGATGATGGATCGCGTTTCGGGATCGCGGGGTCGCAAGAGGCTCAGCCGCCGGCAGTTGCTGACCACGGCGGGCGCGGGGGTGGCCGGCGCGACCCTGTCGCG